>Ga0209536_100007702_pt1 | contig 16307 bp, 12 predicted proteins | sample DeeMarSeWOR28_12_FD_187461 | JGI IMG/M metagenome (GOLD analysis project Ga0209536, IMG submission 187461) | Marine sediment microbial communities from White Oak River estuary, North Carolina - WOR-2-8_12 (SPAdes) (version 2) | ecosystem: Environmental > Aquatic > Marine > Intertidal zone >...
AGGCGTTTAATGAGTAATTTAAAATAATATGAAAACTAAAAGCCCCGGGAAATCCCCGGGGTTTTTTTATTAATTTTATGCAGGTTTTCACGCGCCAATCCTTTGAATATTTCATTATATTCAAACTTGCGGATATAGACCCAAGCTCTTATATTCAATAGCCAAATTCAGGAAAGGCGGTTTTTTTGCCCATGGCGCGGTTTTTGAACATGACCATTGTCGATATCTTAAAGCAGAGCAGTGACTTATATGGTGATAAGGCCTGCATGAAAACAATTCATTTAGGTAAACCAAGCAATTGGGAAACCACCATTTTAACTGAAACCCGCCTGGATCGCTGGGAGCCGTCTTTCGATACGGAATTATGGAAGGAGAAAGGCATACTAAATCTTTTTGTCCAGCGAGTAGGGCAGGGATCAGGAGAAAAAGCCGTTGAGATGCCTCCAACGATGATCAGTGTATTGGAACTTGACAGGTTATAGGGACTATCTGACATTAAGAATGCATGAAAATCCAAAAACTCATTAAAATCTGAGTTATAAAAATATAATTTTTTCAAGAATATTTTCAATTATCTCATTCAACCAAACAATTTGTTTAATTCTTTGTTCTTATTCTTAAACAAAAATAAAAAGATAATGTCGAATCAGTTAGCATGTTTTACTTTCTTCCGTTATAAAGGAAAAAATAAAAAATGGGGCTTTGGCCAGATGTTTAAAGCAAGACCCGATCTGGATAATACAGAAAATTTGAAATTCTACAAACTTGTTGGACTGGGAGGAGGAACCGGATACAGCCTGAAGACAAATTTTGAGTCATTTGGGATATTTACGGTTTGGGATGAACCTTCCCATGCAGATAAGTTCTTTAAATCAACGCTGTTTGGAGAATTTCTGCAGAGGAGTTATGAGCATTTCACTATTATTATGCGACCGATCACATCTCGTGGATCCTGGTCAGGGTTCAAGGATTGGAAATTATCTAAGATTGATCCCAATAATGATTTAATCTGTGTACTTACCCGGGCGACCATAAAAGTTAAATTCATCTACCCGTTCTTTAGTATGATTGCGAAGGTATTAAAAGACCATAATAGTTTTCCAGGCTTGTTATTCTCAAGGGGATTCTCTGAAATACCTTTTCGCGAGCAAGCTACATTTTCTGTGTGGGAGAATGTTGAGCATATGAAAAAATTCGCGTACAGTACCTTTCATGCCATTGCTATAAAGATCACTCGTAAGAAGAAAGGTTTCAGAGAGGATATGTATACCCGTTTTCAGCCCGTAGCCACCATGGGTACCTGGAATGGAGACAATCCACTGATCAATAAAGTACAGCAACTTAGTGATTATCGTCTTGCACCTTATGAATTAAGTTAAGATTAACTGTTTTGAAACCCTAAAAAAGACTCTGATTTAATTTTTATGGAGAAGTACTATTAGCTTTCTACAGCTGTAATTTCATTACTTTCTCCAGAACTAGTGAAACTGCTCCGATAGAGGTGGAATGTTCTTTAAAAGTGGTTGATTGAATACTAAGTCCCTGGTTTGGAGATAGCAGGTATCTGGATTTTTTACTATCAATGAGGTCGAAAAAGAATCTGCCTGCAAGTGAAATTCCTCCTCCAATAAAGACAGATTCCGGATTCAGAACATTGGCAATTATCCCTATTCCTTTAGCCAGATACTCCGTAATTGTATCATATATCCTTATAGAGCTGGGATCGCCCTCCTGAGCTGCCTTTGAAACAAGTTCAGCGGTTATCAATTCAGCATTCCCTTCACACAAATCTTTTAATATTGTTGATTCTCCATTATTCATGGCGGTTTTGCCTAAATCCGATATTCTATGGCCAGAGGCCAAAGCCTCCAGACAGCCATACATTCCACATTTACATTTAACTGAACTGTTGGTATCTACAGAAATATGTCCAAATTCACCTGCAAAACCAGCATGTCCTTTAATAGGCTTCCCGTCAATCACAAGACCGATTGCAATGCCATATCCTACATTAATTACGGCAAAATTCTTGAGGTTGGTATTCCTGCCCATATTTAATTCGCCGAGGGCCATCAACCGGGTTGAATTATCATAAAAAAAAGGAAGATCTATTCTTTTGGTTAGGATTTCTCTTAAATCAATGTTTGACCAGCCAAAATCAGGAGATGATTCGATAATGCCAGTTTTGTTATTTACCAGGCCGGCTACACCGATCCCGATTCCCCAGATCTTAGCATTCTCTTCTTTTCTCTCCCTGAGTTTATTGATTACTTGTATTAATTTCTCAATTATTGAATTGAATCCTCTTTCAATTTCTGTGGGTACCTGGATCTCGGAAATGAACTTTGCATTGAGGTCTACGAGACATCCACGTATATAGGTTGCGCCCAGGTCGATGCCTATTATATAGTTATTTTCATTTTTAAACTTGACCATAACCGGTGGACGGCCACCGTTGGAGTTGCCAATGCCCATGTATTCTATCAAATTATCCTTATGGACCAGTTCGTCAACAATCCGGGAAATTGAAGGTGGGGTTAATCCTGTTTTTTTTGCAATATCAGACCGGCTTATTTGTGAGTTTTGCTTCACTAATTTCAAGATCAGCCGCTTATTCGTCAGGTTCATTAAACCTGCGTCCATTTTCGCAAAATCTTTCTTCATTTTGGGTTCTAACATTTGGAATGCAAAAATATTAACATTACATAAAAAAGTATGTTAAACGCCTAGTTTATTAAAGCAAGTCGTTTTCTCCTATATTATATAAAATAATATAAATAAGTAAAATTATACTTAAATGTAATAAAAAAATAGAAAAGTGTTGCAATGTATTTAATATATTTCTACTTTAGAATATGATTTAAAAAAGTGTGTTTTGATTTTTTAATCTAATTTTTTACTCATATGAAAGAATTATATATTGCTAGCAAAGACACAGACACTACACCTACAATAATAGCTTCTCCAGAGAATCAATTAATCAATACAATATTTATAATGAAGATCAGATCGCTCAGGAAACGGAGCAACACAGTATTGAAAAACCGATGAATCCAATTTATTTTAAATATGAAATGGAATATGACTTCCAGCAATAATATGGATGAAAATGGATACTGAAGAATAAATAACTGAAATTATAAACAATCCAGAGTAACAAAAAAGCTTTATTAATCACAAAACTTAATAATTTTTAATTCTAAACTTATTTTTAATATGTTAGTAATAGGTCAACATAAGTTTAAATTTTTTTGGCTTTTAATAGCCTTAATTGCCTTGTTTCCACTAGAGTCATTTGCCCAAGATCAAATTAAAGGTACGGTGACTGATAGCGAAACAGGGGAGCCGCTGGTTGGCGTAAACGTATTGGTAAAGGGAACGTCGACTGGAACAATTACAGATATTGAAGGTAACTATACCCTCGAAGCCGCATTGGATGGAGTATTAGTACTTTCATTCATAGGATTCAATACAATGGAAATACCAATTAATGGAAGATCAATTATTGATGTTTCTATGGAAGTAGACGTTTCGCAACTTGAAGAAGTAATAGTTATTGGTTACGCATCCAGGAATAAAAAGGATGTTACTTCAGCTATTTCTTCTGCAGACATGGAAAACACAGTGAAACGAAACACGGCTGATGTTACGGAAGCACTTCAAGGTAACGTTACGGGGCTACAGGTCTGGGCGACTGATAAATCACCGGGTTCAGCATTAAATGTTAATATAAGAGGTATCAGTTCACCTTTAGGGGCAGCCGCTACGCCTCCCTTAGTGATAGTTGACGGAATTCAAATATCTGGTTTGCAGTACGTTGATTGGGAAAATGTTGTGGGAGAAGGGGCAGATATTCGACAATCTACCGGACTGGAAAATATCAATCCTTATGATGTTGAATCTATTGAAGTATTAAAAGACGCCGCTGCTGCAGCGATTTACGGATCAAGGGCAGCAAATGGTGTCATCCTGGTCACCACCAAAAGAGGCAGGACTGGAGCACCGAGTGTAACGTATAACCTGAATATAGGGACACAAGTTCCTTTTAAGGGACCAGATGTAGCGAATCCCGACCAGTATATTCAAATTATGCAGGGGATGTATGGAGAGGATCTTGCTGAAGCTGAATTGGTACCTCAGGCTGCATTGGATTATCTTGAAGATCCTTCCAGGTTTAATGCTTATGACTGGTATGATATCGTTTATAACAATGCATTTACACAGACCCATGATTTATCGGTATCTGGAGGTGGCAATTTTGGCAACTACAGGATATCAACGGGTTATAAAGATATGAATGGAATTGCCCTGGGAACAAAGTATCAAAGATTTAACATTAGGGCGACAAGTGATTTTAACGTGAGTAAAAAAGTCAGGATCGGCCAGACTTTGTCGTTTTCGCGGAGCAAAACAAATCCAGAACCCTTTGCATTTAGTAGATCGGTTTATTATAAGGCTATCGCCCAAGTTCCCTATTTTTCACCTTATGGAATCAATCCTGACCCGGCCAATGATCCATCCGCACCTCCCAGGACCAGATCTTTCTACTGGGGAGGGGGTGAAAATCCTGAAGCTTTGATAAGAAATCCTCTTGATTATAAAGAATTTTGGAGCAGGGACATTTTGCAGGATAATATACAGGCTAACTTATATTTGGAGTATAATATAGTCAAAGGTCTTCAGTACAAGATCAATGGATCATATAACCAGGCAGATATTTTTTTAAAAACAAGGACACGTTCCATGAGTCAACCTCAGGAATATTTTAACTGTGAAAGATGTATAGAAGAATCACAAGTTCGGGATTCGAACTGGTCATTAGACAATTTACTTTCATATAATGCCAATTTCGGAAAGCATGCCCTCAGCGCCCTGGTTGGATATGTAGTTCAGGAATTCAGCAATAAGTATCTGCAAGGTTTCAAATCTGATTTCCTGTCGGATTTGACATCAACGCTCGATGGACCAGGCGCTAATCCGCTTTATACAGACCTGTCAGGCGGTAACTCAAAAAGCAGGCTTAATTCAATCCTTACTCAGGTATTCTATTCCTTTAATGATAAATACCAGGTGACTTTTGATTTTAGACGGGATGGCTCATCAAGTTTTGACGAATCGGTTCGCTGGGGTAATTTCCCAGGAGTTTCATTAGGGTGGCGCATATCAAATGAGAAATTCTGGAGTGGATTAGGAATCGATAAGGTCATGTCTGATTTCAAATTAAGGGCCGGATATGGACGATTGGGTCGACAAAATTCAGGAACTTATCCACCACGGGCTACTTTATCTTATATACCGTATTCTTTTGATGGAAACCTGGTGGATGGTCTAATAACAGGTGGCCCCATCAATGCCTATATTACCTGGGAAGAATCTACCACTGCCAATATAGGCATGGAATTTGGATTTCTTGAGAATCAGATATCGGGTTCGTTTGAATATTTTGAACGTGAAACAGATAATCTAATTACAGAATTGGTAATACCTGGTTCAGCAGGTGGTGGTGAAATATTAACCAATGACGGCTTAATAAAAAACAACGGATTTGAATTTTCACTTCTCTATTCAAAATCATCGGGCGAATTTAATTTCCATATTGGTGCTAATGCGACATACGTCGACACAGAACTCACGGAAATTCCCGAAGATGTAATTTATGGAGAAGCTCCCGAATGGGACGTACCCCATGTTATTGAAATTTATGAAGGAAGAGCGCCCTCTGAATTCTGGCTGATCAAGACAGACGGTATTTTTAAATCACAGGAAGAAATTAATGCGCATGTTGGTCCTGAAGGTGACCTTATCCAGCCTGAAGCCCAGGTAGGTGATGTAAAGTTTATAGACTTTGATGGAGATGGAGTGATCACCACAGAAGGAGATCGGCAGTATATAGGCCGTGGCAGAGCACCCTGGGATGTGGGCCTCAATATTAATATGTTCTATAAGTCCTTTGACTTAACCATGAATTTTTATGGAAATTTTGGACACTATGTGTTTAACGGTCCAAAATATCTGATTGAACAACCATATGGATATGATAATTTTAGTGCAAAATTGCTGGATGCATTCGATCCTGAAACCAATCCGGATTCTGATTTTCCAAGAAATAATCCTTATGATATTGATGAAAACTGGAATTCGAATCCGGCAACAGACAGATACCTTGAAAAAGGTAATTTCATTAAAGTTCCTATAATAGAACTTGGTTATACCATTCCAATAACGGTAACCAATAAAGCTGGCATTTCTAATTTGAGGGTAAGTTTTATCATGCAAAATTTGTTTACTATAACTGGATATGATGGAATCGATCCACAACAAGGCCGGGATGGTTGGTTAAGCGCTGGAATTGATAGAGGAACCGCACCTCAATCCCGTGATTTCCTATTTAACCTGTCTGTAACATTTTAATCACCATTAAATTTAGAAAGATGAAAAATTATATAAAGATACTCGCAGCAATATTTCTATTTTTAATATCAGCATGCAGTGAGGACTGGCTGGAACTGACTGATCCGAATGCTTTAACCACGGGTAGCTTTTGGTCCTCCCCGCAAGATGTTGAATCAGCTGTAGTGACCTTATATCCAGAATTCAACGCCTTATGGGATGGCGCGATAGAAGCTTCAAATTTAAGAAGTGACGGAGTAGCGCTCGCAGCAACTGATTTTGCCAATTTTAATCAGTATTATACGTTCGTCAATACCCCTGTAAACGGTGTTTCCGATCAATTCTGGTATAATGCATATACGTTGATATTCAGAGTAAATACCATCCTCAAGGAAATGCAGGATATCGAATTTCCCGATGCTGCACAAAAAGACCTGCTGACAGCAGAGGCTTTATTTTTCCGGGGTGCCGCTTACTTCCGGCTGGCTTATATGTACGGACCCGTACCGATCGTTTTAGAGCCTGCGGAATCTGAAGAGGAGTTTAACAATCCTAAATCAGAGACCCTGGAGGCAGTTTGGGATCAGGCGATTATGGACCTGGAGGCTGCCAGAGATGGTTTGCCGGAAAACCAGGATTTTGTGGGAAAAGTTACCAAAGGTGCAGCCATGGGTTTTCTTGGCAAACTTTATTTATATAGGGCAGGATACCTCGGGGACGACTCTTATTATTCAATGGCCGCTGATGAGTTCAGTGATATTATTGATCTTGGGATATATGGATTAGTGGAAGAATGGAATGACAATTTCACTTCGGAGAATGAGAATAATGAAGAATCATTATATGAAGCCCAGTATGATGTGTTTGCCGGATCCTATGATGTTACACAACCCAGGCCGGGTAATGCCAGTGTTCCGGGGATATCCGGGGAAATTGTTTCGAAACCGTCTGAATGGATATTTGTAGAGATGACAAAAGAATTTGATATAGATGGAGAAATGGATATCAGGCTATTAAATACCTTATATTTTGATGGCGGATTACCTTTGTTTGGGGTGGAATTCCCGGATTTGGGAGACGGTTTGGTATGTGGTTCAGGAGGGGGTGGAAATGGAGGCGAAGAAGGTGAGCTGGATTGCTGGGAGGAAGACCTTACGGAAGAAGAAGGCTTCTGGAATGAAATAGTGGAGGAACTTGTACCGGATGGTGAGATTGTGGATGTATTGTTATATGGTTGCTGGGATCCGGTAGAAGAAACTGAATTCGAACATATTATCGTGACGATGGATCTGGGTTGTCGATTACGTTTCGATGCATGGGAAGAGGAATTGCTGGTAAATGGTTGTGATGCTAGTAGTGATGGTGGAAATTTTGATGGTTGGTTCAGGAAATATCTGCCGGTTGATCTGGATTGTTATCTGGATGGTCCGGCAGTAAACAATGAGAGGATATTAAGATATGCTGATATTCTCCTAATGTATGCAGAAGCACTTGTTATGTCAGGTGGCTCTCTTACTGACGCCGCAGATGCTGTAAATCAAATACGCCAAAGAGCAAATCTTCCTATAATTACCTTCGCGAATAGTACAGAGCTCATGGATGAAATTGAGCACCAGCGTATAATGGAATTTGTTATGGAAGGAAGCCGATATTATGACCTGATTCGTTGGGGCACCCTGGTTGAAACATTGGAGATGCATGGTTTCCCAGATGGAGCCTCAAACATAGATTTTGAGAAGCATAAATATTTCCCAATACCACTGGGTGAAGTCAATTCGAACGAATTACTGGATCAGAATCCACTTTGGGAATGAAATAACTAACATATAAGTAGAGAAGTTCTGGAATGCAATTCATTTTGAATTGCATTCTTTTTAGTTATTAAACTGGATAATGAAGGGAATGAAATATGGTCGAAAAATTATGGTGGTGATAGTGACGAACATAGTTATGATTGTTTTATGACGAAAGATGGTGGTAACATATTGGATTCTGTTAGATCTCGCTAAAAGAAAAATTAGTGTAGTGGGAAAATGAAATTATATATTAATTATTCAACATGGCTTTATGGGTTTGTGATTTCACAATTCTATATGATATTCCCTGCAGTAAGCCAGGAATTTACCTCTTCTCATTTACCAATAGTAATCATCTCTACCAGTGGAACAAAAATAAGAGATGAACCAAAAAAGCTTGTCCACATGGGAATAATAAATAACCTTCATGGAATAAATCATCTTACCGATCCATTTAATGATTACGATGGGTACATAGGGATAGAATACCGAGGAAATAGTACTCAATTGTTCGAAAAAAAGAGTTATTCTATTGAAACATGGGATGAAAATGGATTGGATATTGATGTTTCCTTACTTGGCTTACCTGAAGAGGAGGATTGGATTTTATATGGTTCACCTATCGATAAGACACATATCCGGAATGTAATGAGTTTCGAAATATGGCGAAAAATGGGTTATTGGGTTCCTAATACAAGGTACCTTGAATTAATTATAGATGGAGAGTACCAGGGTATGTACATATTGATCGAAAAAGTCAAAAAAGATGATAACAGACTAGATATCGCAACACTAACAGAATTTGATGTGGAGGGAGTGGAGCTAACAGGCGGATATATAATAAAAATGGATTGGGCTGAAGGAGATGGCTGGTGGTCAACATATAACTCTATGGGTGGCAATCCATTGTACTTTCAATATTACTACCCAAAAGCTGAAAATATACAACCTGCTCAGAAGTTATATATCCGGCAGTTCATTAACGATTTTGAAGAAGCAGTATTTGGGAATGATTTTCGGAATCATAATGGAACAAGGTATTCTTCATTGATTGATATTAATAGTTTTGCAGACCTGTTTATAATTAATGAATTAAGCCGTTCGGTGGATGCATACAAAGCAAGCACATTTATTCATAAAGAGAAGAATAGCGATGGTGGTCGGCTAAAAGCAGGCCCTATATGGGATTTTAACCTGGCTTACGGAAATGTTGTTTATTGTGGAGGTAGCAGACATAGAGGGTGGACCTATACGCAATTGGATAATGAATGTGATGATCTGGACCTAATGCCCCTTTGGTGGAATAAGATGATGAGTGACTACTTATTTAAAGAAACCGTTCATTGTAGATGGCAATCCTACAGAAACGATTTTTTAACTGAGAAATTTCTATTTGACTTCATTGACCAGAAAATTGAAAATATGGGAGAAGCACTTGATCGGAATTTTAAGAAATGGAACTACCTGGGTATAAATCTGTGGGATGAGCCTGAGCCAATACCCGACACCTATATCGGGGAAATTCAAAGGTTAAAAAGTTGGCTGACAAATCGAATCGAATGGTTGGATGAGGAATTTAAAGGAGAATGCCCAGTTACAGGAATTAACAAAATAAATACAATTATCGAGATTTACCCTAATCCGACGAAATCAACTGTAAATATATCTTTTAAAGGTATAAAAAATGTGGATTTTCTGATTACCGATCTTTTCGGACGTATTATTATGAAAATTGACAAAGCAAATGATCAGATAATATTAGAAGATTTCGGATTGCTACCTGATGGCTTTTACATTATACAGCTTTTAAAAAATGATTATATGCATAGAGAGATTGTGATAAAAGATTAGTCAAAGTTATGCAGCCGTTTTGTGAGACTCGACCGATCTGTAACCATCCTTAACATAATTTTTTTTCATATTGGGTTCTCATGTTGGTAGCACAAATATTAATATAATATAAAAAAGTATTAAATGAAAGTTTTTTAAATGAGATATGCCATGTATTTAAGTAATAATATATAGTAATTAACTTATACAAATAAGTTTTTGATAAATAATAATTAAATTTAAAAAATATAAAAAAGTTGTTTTATATAATTTATATCTCTACTTTAGAATATGATTTTAAAAAGTAAAAATCAATTTTTTAACCATATTTTTTTAGAAATTGAAAGAAATAGGAATTTTAAACAGAGAAATAGCCAGAATTGTTTCTGAACAGGGGCATCAGGATTTTTTAATGGTCGTGGATGCTGGGTTTGCCATTCCCAAGGATCTGGAAGTAGTTGATGTATCTATCGCTGAGAACAAACCAATGGTCCTTGAGGTGCTCGCAGAACTCAAGAAATTCTATTCAGTGGAGAAGATGATTATGGCTGTTCAGACAAAAAAATCAAATCCAACACTATTCAGGAATATATCATCAATGTGGGGCGAGGGGATGGAAGTTGAGGAAGTTGACCACACCATACTCAAGAAAAAAGCAAAGGAAGTCAAGGCTGTGATTCGTACCGGGGATTTTACGGCATATGGAAATGTAATTCTCGTATCTGGTGCCGGTGACAGATGGTATATGGAAAACAAAACCTGATCCTAAAATTTTTTTAAATGAATATAAGTACGATTGATCTGATAATTATTATCATTTTTTTAGTTGGAATTACACTTATTGGCGTATTGCAGTTAAGAAAAAAACGGGATACCAGTGATAGTTTCTTTCTAGCCGGACGCAATCTACGATGGCCTCTCATAGGATTGTCCTTATTTGCTGCCAATATTTCCACAATTCATTTGGTAGGTTTGGCCTCCTCCGGATTTAATGAAGGGATGGTCTGGGGTAGTTTTGAATGGCTGGCCGCGGTTACCTTAATATTTCTCGCTTTGATTTTTGCCCCTTTCTATTTTAAAAGCAGAATACAGACACTGCCGGAATTCCTTGAAAGAAGGTATGATTCGAGGTCGAGAACAGTTTTTGCCTTTATTGCCATACTGGGCGCTTTATTCGTTCATATTGGATTGAGCCTGTATACCGGCGCGATCATCTTTCAGCGTTTCTTTGGCGTAGGTGTATGGACTTCCATTACTGTATTATCTCTTCTAACATTGATTTATTATGTCGCTGGTGGTTTGAGAGCCGTTGTTTATACCCAGGCGGTCCAAACTGGTGTTCTGATATTTGGATCAATTGCCTTAACACTGGCCGGACTGGTGAAGCTTAATGAATTCATGCTCTCTTCAGGTATGACGGGAGGCTTTATTGATAATTTTATGGCACTGATCAGGCCTGGTCAGATGGATGTATTGCATTCTGATGCCTCAATTGCAAAATTAACCAATGAGATCAATGAAGAATTTTCTGCCAATGGATTCGATACGATTTCAGGTAGTGGATTAACCTGGTATGCTGCTTTCCTCGGATATCCGATACTCGGACTATGGTACTGGTGTTCGGATCAAACCATCGTACAACAGGTCCTTGCAGCTAAAACCAAGGATGATGCACAAAAGGGGCCGGTATTTGCAGGATTTCTAAAGCTCCTCACACCCTTTATTATGATCATTCCGGGAATTGTAGGATATATCCTGTTTAAGGAAGAGATATTCAACGCAGCAAAATCAGCTATACCGGCCGTTTCCAAACCCGGAGACATGGCTTTATCTGTATTGATCGATCAATTATTGCCCGTAGGATTGATCGGACTCTTTGCCGCCGCACTAATGGCAGCTTTAATGAGCACCATAGCCGCTGCTTTAAATAGTATTTCCACACTTGTTTCTGTGGATATATATAAAAGGCTAAAGCCTGAAACACCTGATAAAAATCTTATTAATATCGGAAGAGTTGCGGCCATATGTATCATGATTTTTGCAGCATTGTGGTCAACCCAGGGCGATAAATTTTCCAGCGTTTTTGAAGCAATTAATAAGGTAGCTGCGGCACTATCGCCACCGGTTGCAACCGTTCTTCTATTTGGAGTATTGTATAAGCGGGGAACCAAGGAAGCTTCACTGATCACCTTGATTATCGGCTTAATACTTGGATTAACTGCTTTTATCCTGGATTTCAAATTTACAGCTGATGGCACTTCGATAGTAACTGAAACGTGGGGGATACCTTTTATGATGCAGGCCTGGTGGCTTTTTTGTATATGTGTAGTGATTTACCTGGTAGCAAGCCGGTTTACTCCGAAACCAGATGCGGAAATAATTGAAAAGTACACCTGGGAGCATCCGCTAGCAACGGTTCGCGGTAAGGTGACATCATTTACAGATGTCAGGGTCCTGGTATTATTGCTGGTGATCTCACTTATAATATTATATGTAACCTTCGCCTGAAAAGGAATATTGAATGTAACGAAATTATTAGTTGATCAAATCCTCCATTTGGAGGGATAGTTTAATTGAATATAAATATGAGACAAGTTGTTATGACTTCACCGGGGGTAATTGAACATAAGGATGTTCCGTCTCCCGGAAAGCTTGGACCAAAAGAAGTATTGTTGAAAATTCAAAGAATTGGTGTTTGCGGAAGTGATATTCATGTATTTCATGGAGAACACCCAGCCACCCCGTATCCTGTTGTTCAGGGACATGAATATTCTGCAATAGTTGAGGAAACAGGTAGTGAAGTCACGCTGGTGAAGCCCGGAATGAAAGCAACCGCAAGGCCCCAGTTGGTTTGTGGTACTTGTGCTCCGTGCAGAAGAGGACAATATAATGCCTGCCAGAATCTGAAAGTTCAGGGTTTTCAGGCTCCCGGGGTTGCTCAGGACTATTTTGTTGTTCCAGAGGATCGCTTAATTGTCTTACCTGACTCACTTACTTTAGAACAGGGGGCCATGATAGAACCTGCCGCAGTTGGTGCGCATTCCACCAGCCGGACAACAGGCATAGAAGGAAAGAATGTTGTTGTGGCAGGGGCCGGAACGATTGGAAACATGGTGGCTCAGTTCGCGAAAGCCAGGGGGGCAAGAAAGGTACTTATCACGGATATCAGTGATTTCAGGTTAGAAAAGGCCAGAGAATGCGGGATAGATCATACATTGAATGTTTCAGAAACACAATTCGAGGAGGGTGCAAGAACCGTATTTGGAGAGGAAGGATTTCAGATAGGTTTCGAGGCTGCAGGCGTGCAATCTACCCTGGATTATATGATGGCGAACTTGGAAAAAGGGGGTGATATCGTTATATTGGGTGTGTACTCCCAGAATCCTACCATTAATATGTACTTCCTCGGAGAACACGAACTCAATGTGTTTGGCTCGATGATGTACAGGCATGAAGATTATGAAGCAGCGGTCCAAATGATTGAAGCTGGAAAGATTAATATCGAACCATTGATATCAAGACACTTTCCGCTGGAATCGTACCTTGATGCTTATAAGTACATTGAAGAACAGGGTGACAAAACCATGAAAGTGATGATCGACCTGTTTTAAGTAAAATAACATGTTTATAAATTTTTTAATATGAAGCATTTTAATTTTCATCAGACCACCGAAATATTGTTTGGTCGGGGTCGGATTGCAGAACTCCCGGAAAAGACCCTTATATATGGTAAGAAGGCTTTACTGGTAACAACTCAAGCACTCGTGCCTACTTTAGAGGATCAATACAATAGGGTTATTGGATTGTTGAACGAGGCTGGAATAAAAACAGCCCATTATGACGGTGTCATACCAAATCCAACTGTTGAGTCAATATCGGATGGTGCTAAAATGGCAAAGGAATTTGGGGCTGAAGTAATTATCGGGTTGGGAGGAGGATCGAGTATGGATTCTGCCAAAGCCATATCCGTTGAAGCTACCCATGAAGGTACCTGTTGGGATTACTTATTTTACAAGAAACCTCAACCTGACGAAAAAAAATTGCTGCCTGTTATCGCCGTGTCAACGACCTCGGGCACAGGTTCGCAGGTAACCCAGGTTTCTGTGGTTACTAACCCGCACGAGCGTGATAAATCGGCTTTATACAATAATATATTATACCCGCAGGTGTGTATTATTGATCCTGAACTTATGTTAACTGTTCCTAAGTTTGTTACAGCAACAACAGGATTTGATGCATTATGTCACGCTTTTGAGAGTATCCTGAATCCTGGAAGCGGAGCTTATGTGGAACTCCTCGCATGGGAAGCAATTCAATTAGTTGCTGATAATCTCCCCCCTTTACTTGATAATCTTCAGGATATACAAGCCAGGGAGAAACTGGCCTGGGCTGATACACTTGCAGGGCTATGCATTGCCAACGCCGGCGTAACATTACCTCATGGAATCGGAATGGCCATAGGTGGGATGTATCCACATGTTGCCCATGGGGAAGCACTTGCCATAGTATATCCGACATTTGCTGATTTCACATGGAAGTCGGCAATCCCGGAGTTTTCTTCCCTGGCAAGAACATTTAACAAGAATCTATTGTCAGTATCTGATAACGAGGCAGCTTCTGAAAGCAAGGAAGAAATTTCAAAATTTCTTAAAAGGGCTGAATTGGCTAAAAAGCTAAGAGATGTGAATATGCCTGAAAGTGAAATTGAAGCACTTGCGGAGCAGTCTATGGTTTTACCGGATTATAAAGCAAATCCGAGAGTGGCAACCAGGAAAGAAATGGTTGAAATTATTTCAGCATGTTATTAAATATAGCTCATGAATAAACGAATGAGAACACTTTTAATGTATAGAACAATTTTTAAATCATAAAGGAAATATTATGAGAAAACTATTGATTTTTCACCTATTCTCCTTTGCGTTAATTCTTATAACAACGAATTCGTGCAGGGAGCCTTTTCTTCCGGACTTCAGGGAAGTTGAAATTATTAATCAACCGCCCAAGGTCTCGTTAGATACGCTAACGCTTGCTACTGGTTTTGATACCTACGAGTTGGATTTGAACATTATCGTTTCAGATCCTGAAGGGGATGATTTCACGGTGACAGCCACAAGTGAGAATCCGGATGTAGTTACTGTCGAAGTCAGTGGAAATATCATGACCATCATCGAGGTAGGCCTAGGATTTGCCACGATCAAAATGATTCTTGAGGATGGGACTGAACGGAATCCACCCGCCGAGGATCAGTTTGTTGTCGAAGTTGCTGAATATGTCGAACCGGAAACCCAATACAAGTGGTTAATGGATCTATCGGGTATACCTAACGGAACCCCGTTTGATGAATATACACTTGATGATGGGACCGAAATTGGCAGGGCAGAAGGTTCACCAGGAGCTTCCAGGGTAATACAGGATGGAGCCATGGAATGGACAACGGAAGAATACGATGTTATGTCCATCATTTTTGCTTCTCCATTGGATTTAAGCCAGGATGCGACATTTGTATTCGAGTACGCTGATTTTTGGGGTGGAATATTTTGGGTCACAATAGTAGATGCTAATGGAGGTGAAGGTGGATTTGGAGATGGTGAACCATTTGATCAGATGGTATTGAATGATCCCAGTTGGAATACTTTTGAAACTGACCTGAACGATTGGGTTGGAGGGGATGTTGATCTGTCGGCAATAACAGAGATCTATATCGAGATCTTTGATGCCCAGGAACTGGAGACCTTCAAGTTCAGAAACATGGGTCTGGGAATCTTTGAGCCTTTTATACTTGAGTTTTCAACGATCGCCAATGGAACAACCTTTGACGATTATACTTTAGATGACGGAACTGTCATTGGTAGGGCAGAAGGTTCAGCAGGGGCTGCCAGAGTGGTGCAAAATGGTGTGCTTGAATGGACTATGGATGAATACGATGTCATGTCAATCGTGTTCCCCGAACCATACGATTTTACTCCAAATACTACATTCTCGATTGAATATGCGGATTTATGGTCTGACTTTTTTGGAATCACTATAGTAGATGCAAATGGAGGCGAAATTGGATTTGGGTGGGAAGAAGAGCCATTTCTTGGTGCAATGATCCTGAACGATCCTTCCTACAACACCTTTGAATTTGATCTAAGTGATTATACAGGGGTAGATGTTGATCTGTCTGCTGTAACGGAGATCTATTTTGAGAAGTTTGGCGCAGAACAGGATGAGACATTTATATTGAAAGAACTTGCAATTGGAAAATAAAACCTGATGAACCTAAATAAAACAGATATGAAAGATTTTTTA
>Ga0209536_100007703_pt1 | contig 16306 bp, 16 predicted proteins | sample DeeMarSeWOR28_12_FD_187461 | JGI IMG/M metagenome (GOLD analysis project Ga0209536, IMG submission 187461) | Marine sediment microbial communities from White Oak River estuary, North Carolina - WOR-2-8_12 (SPAdes) (version 2) | ecosystem: Environmental > Aquatic > Marine > Intertidal zone >...
CAGTGGGGATCAATACTGGCGCTATATACGGAGGATAACCGGGGCTGTTTTCCCTGCTATAATGATGATCCTGATATTATATTGTTTCTCCGCGGCTCTATCCCAGGATCCGATGACAAAGACGAGGAATCAATACGAGCTGTTGAAGCGAAAGGCATCGCTTGCTGCCCCATGGCTACTAGGTGCGGGAAGCAAAGAGCCAATTTTATGCTCGGTAGTAAAGTGCATTTTCATGGATGGACTGGAAAAACGTTTGACGCCTGGGAGATAACAAGCCCCGGTCGGCCATTTCGAGGCAGCTATGGATTCACCGGCTGGTTGTTCTGCTGTGATTTCGATGCTTCTATTCCCGTTATCACTCGTTGGTTTCCGATGACCGGCGTACGAATTGATACACTCAAAGGCAGAGGCAATATCCCTGTGCTTCTCGATTCCATATATCCATACAGTCACCCTGGTTATGGCGGGCGATTGCCGAGGCCTCCATCTAAAGAGGGTTCGAACGTAAGTTTGGGTGGCATGGGAGATTTTGCGATAAATCGGCACAACGAGCATGTCAATGGCCTGTTCCTGGATTGGTCGGTAAGAAGAATCGGGATCAAAGAGCTATGGACACTTAAGTGGCATTTGCAGTTTAACACAGCGAACGAATTGACCAAAGCAGGCGGCGTGCAGCCAGAAGACTGGCCGGAGTGGATGAGAAATTTCAGGGATTATTAAAAGTTACGGCATGGGAAAAATTAGTAGAACAAAAGACTGCAATTGTGTATCTTATGCTGAGACGGAAAAAGAGAAAATGTTGATATGAGCATGCGAAAAGCTTTTACACTAATAGAACTTTTGGTAGTGATTGCCATAATCTCTGCTTTGATGGGTATTTTATTGCCGGCACTAAGCAAGGTCAAACGCCAGGCCCGAGCACTCATTAGTACGAGCAATCAGCGAGAGATTGTCGAGGCAGTGAATTTTTTCGCCGTTGACAATGACGAGCGGTATCCGGATTCGGTTGCCACCTTAGGGGTAGGTTCGACCTGGAACTGGGCCGAACCGATGATGTTGACGGCTCATCAGGCGCGCAGCCCTCGTTTCCATCGTTCCATGAGTGCTTACCTGCGAACCTATATTAAGGATGCCGACACAATGTATTGCCCGAATATACCTCGAAGATACGATTACCTTCAGGATGCATGGGATGCTGGCGACGGGTGGGACAATCCCCAGACGCCGCCGGTGGGAGATCAAGTATACGGAACGTATTGTTTTTACTGGGATTATACTGGTTACCTCGTAGAAAGAGACTATCTTTTCAAAGGCCCGCGAGGTTCCGCATCCGGCACTGGATACAGCAAGCTGTTAGTCAGCGATTACTTCGGCTACAACCATTGGCGAAGTAAAGGTTCTTATAGCAGTTGTGAGAAGTTTGCAGAAACTTCAATAACAGACGGAACAGTGCTTTCTTCGGCGTATTGGTCCGGCAAAGTTACTGACGAACCGGTTGCGCCGGAAATTAAGTTACGTGCCGGCTATTTGGACGGGCATGTAGAGACTTTTTGGTCATCAGATACATTAATGATGAAGGTCATAAAATACCCGGAAACTGGTGAACCTTATGACGACATCGAGAGCCCCGGCTCCTTCTTCCTACCAATAAATGCCCTCCATTAATCCCGTCGTAAGCCGCATATCACTAATCAGCGTTGCTTCAGGCTGCCGTTGTTTGACTAAAAGCGATGGTGGTAGAAAATATGTGAAATGTAGATTTTTTTATTCCTTTCTTAGCCGGAAACCTTCGTTGCTTTTGTAGTTTTTGTTGCCTTATATAAGTAGAGACATAGTTAGAACAAACAACGAAAGGAGCATTAAAATGAAACGGCTAATATTAACAATAATACTCGGAATCCTGATAATTTCCCTTGCCGGCTGCGTTGGTTACAGGAGACATCATCACTGGCATGACCGTCACGTTGTAATTGTATCCAGGCCAAAGCACCCGCCCCTGCCACCGGCACACCCGCGTCGTCCTCATCGTCACCACGTTCCGCCCCCCATGCCAAGACGCCACCACAGGTTCTAAATAGTGAAAGGTGAGTAAAGGATGGAGAATATTGAATTACGTACCGAGTAAATTTTAGTTTATCAGCAATATGAACTTCAAAGGATCAAAATTCATTTTCATATTCAGCACACAAGATCAATGGCAAAGGACATCGAGATAATATTCGGTAATTATAAGGATTTGTGAGTTCCACCGGAGAAAATTTTCGGATATTTCCCTTTACAGGCAATTTTGTTTTGACAGAGGCTTCGTTGGAATCTACACTTTGTAAGCAGGCTAAGGGAAAATAACAAAATGATTGAAAGTAAACGAGACTATAACAAAGAAATAATTAATCTTTGTAAACAGCATAACGTTAAATACTTCGGATTACGCGGCTCCTCTTTCGACCAGGAGAACATCGGCATTGAAGAGCCTGAAATATATTTTCTCGTGGAGTTTTTTCCAATGGAACCCAAGGAGTATGCAAGATGCTACTTTGGGTTGGAGAAGGAACTTGAGGACATGTTTAACCGTGAAGTCATTTTGTGTGACCTTACCGGTATAACCCTTCCGGATTTACTACGGCAATTAACTAAGCGTAAAACCGACATCTATAAAGCATAAGGCCTGTTCGAGTCCTTGTAATTTTAATCAGGCTTTATTAGAGACTCAAGTTTGCCAATCAGATTTTTCACGGCTTTCTGTCCTTTATGGGTAATTTTGCAAAACGTTTTAGGCTTGCGATCAACGAAAACTTTCTGAACTTTTATATAACCTGCTTCTTCGAGTTTGCGGATTTGAATACTTAGATTTCCGTCGGACAGTTTTAGAACATCTCGCAGATAAGTGAAATCAAGCTTATCGCCACCCATCAAGGCGGCTATTATACCCAGGCGGGTTTTTGACAATATCAGCTCATCGAATTTCGGCCGGTCAGACTTACTCATTTTCTTGTACCTGTTTTCGAAAATTTCTCTGGACGACTATTGCAGGTATAATTAATCCTGCTCCTATTGCCAAACCAAGGACCAGATAGCCGACATTCCCTAAAAAGTATGTCAATATCATAACGACAAAAATTCCAATTCCGCCCCAAAGCCATTCTATCGAATGAAAAATGCCGAGCACTACCAGCCCGATACTGAATAACATTGCCCAGAGAAATGCTGGATCTCCACCACAGTAATTATTAGACAATAGGGGCGATATGGTCCAGGTAATGCCGTGCAGCATTATAAAAATCCATACTAATGTGACTTGTCTTTTTAAATGTGATATAAAGCCGGTGTTTTTTTCAGCATGGGTAATTCTTGCAATGCTGATCAAAACATAAATGAATAAAACTGTTGTCACAGATAATCCCACGGGCCAAATCCACCTGTCTAACTGGCATGCCTTCAAAAAATACAGTATGGCATAAGCAATCATACACACAAGTCCGCACGCTACCATAATGTTAATGTCCGGCTTAACCTGCCGGCTCATCCTCTCCACCACCGATCGAACAAATTTGATGTCGTCGATAGTAATATTCTGATTGGGCGTTTCCACCTGGTTCAAATCTTTATTAGTCATGATTTTCTCCTAATAAATAAAGTACTTTATAAAATAAAGTATAATATATCAGTTGGGAGTCTCCCCTGCAAGGGCTTTTTTAATTTTTCTGAAAAAATTGTATATTTTTTAAAAATCAGCTTTTATAGACGATAAAATGCGTTTTTCCACTGCCAGTACGATGGTAGGAAGCTTGTGGCTGATGGTAGTTTTTTTAATAAGGGACAGTGAAAAATTTTTTTGACTAAAGTATTAAGAAGAGTTACTATCAGTAAAAATAGATAGGTAAATGATCCGGAGCCACGGCGGTGTAAATTCTAAAAAAGCAGATTTTAAGTTTTCGCACAATCCTTTGACGATTCATTGTCAAATTGATGTAATATTTGTGTGCATAAGTGTGATCTGCTTTTCTTTGCCGTGGCTATTATTTTGCGCAAATATACAGCCTCATCGTGTTTTAATTGAGATAAGGAAATATGGGCAGGAAAAATATAAAATTTCAGAATGTTACATTTATATATGATTCTGCATCAGAACCGTTGTTTCAGAATATATCTTTGCATTTTGCTTCCGGCTGGAGCGGGATTGTGGGATCTAATGGTGCAGGGAAGACAACATTATTAAAACTTGCTACAGGCTTGGTAGAAGCCAATACAGGCTCAATTACGGCGTGTCAAAATTCAGTGTATTGTCCTCAGCGTACAGATGACATTCCGGAGAAATTAAGCGAACTGATCTCCGGAAATACTAAATCAGCCTACATCATAAAAAGCAGGTTAGGTGTATGCGATGACTGGGCCGAGCGATGGACAACGTTGTCCCACGGCGAACGCAAACGAGCACAAATTGCCGTGGCACTCTGGCTCAGGCCGGATGTCCTTGCTATTGATGAACCAACGAATCACATAGATTCTCAAGCCTGCGAAATAATTACTCAGGCGCTTCGCTCTTTTAAGGGAGTCGGATTAATCGTTAGCCATAATCGGGAACTTCTTGATTTACTATGTCAACAATGTTTCTTCATAGAGCCTCCCGACATCATTACCCGTCCCGGCGGTGTCACTAAGGGAATGGAAATTGCAAAAACCGAGCAACGGTCTCTCGAAAAACAGCGCATACAAAGAAAGCATGTGTATAAAACATTGCAAAGGGAAACTGTAAGGCGCCGAGAGCTTGCGATTAAATCGCATAAAATGCGATCTAAACGAGGGCTGGCAAAAAAAGACCATGATGCACGTGAAAAAAAGGACAGGGCCCGTGTCAGCGGGAAAGATGGCGTTGGCGGAAGACTCCATAGACAATTGAAAGGCCGCCTCGACCAAACCCGCAAAAACCTGGAAAATATATCTGTCAAAAAACAGCACACTTTAGGTATTTGGCTGCCCGGCTCTGTCTCTAAAAGGAACTTTCTTCTTGAACTTCCTGCAGGTTCTCTGTCACTGGGGGGACAAAAACAACTGCATTATCCGGAATTGCATATCAATCCAATTGATCGTATTGCTGTTACAGGACCGAATGGTTCTGGGAAAAGCACACTTATTCAGCGTATTGTTAATTCATTAAATGTTTCAAAAAAGCATATTACGTATGTCCCGCAGGAAATTGATCTAAGTTGTTCTCAAGGCATCTTAGCCCAAGCACTTGCTTTGTCTAAAGATAAACTTGGTCATTTGATGACGATTGTCAGTCGATTGGGTTCCCGGCCTGATAAGCTCTTAAATAGTGACGAGCCCAGCCCGGGCGAGACTCGCAAGCTCCTTCTGGCAATAGGTATGACCTTTACGCCCCATATTGTCGTTATGGATGAGCCGACCAACCACATGGACTTGCCGTCGATAGAGTGTCTTGAGCAAGCTTTAAAAGACTGCCCTTGCGGCCTGCTGTTGGTTAGTCATGACAAGTATTTTCTAAATAAACTGACAAGCAAGAAATGGAATATCATGCCGGATACGAGTTCACGTGGAAGATATGTCTTGAGCACAGTGGTATGACTGTTATGCTTAAACTATCTGACCATGTACTCATTTTTAATTTGACACAATATGAAGAGAGATTATGATCGGATCGGTAGTATTAAGAATATGGAGTATATCAACATGCATCAGAGCGGCACAGATTTTACACGACGCGAGTTTATGGTAGCAACTTCAGCGACATTTCTTGGTGCAGCAGCGGCAAGCTCCGCGCCCAAAAGGAAGGATGATATTAAAATGAACATCAGTTTTCATACCGACGCATTCAATTCATCTTACTGGAATTTTGAAAAATGCCTCCAGTGGGCGCAGAAAAACGATGTCCACTATATCGAGTGCGGCATAATCGACGGCGTGAGTTGGATTCACGGCCTCGGATACCAACCGCACTTAGCGTTATATGAGGATCCACTGATGTTACACCGGAAGATGGAAAAATACGATGTGCAATTCTCGCAGGTGGATGCCGCTTTCCCGCTGTCAGGCAAGGATGGGCCACTCTACGGCGTGCCCTATGTCCTCAAGACAATCCCATGGGCCAAGCATGCCGGCTGTGAACGAATCGCCACCACCGACGGCCTGCACAAGCCCGAAGGACTGTCCGATGCCAAAGCTATGGAATCGATGAAACGCAGCTACGGCCAAATCATCGAGGTCGCCGAGGCTTACGAGATAATCATCAGCATCGAGGTACACGGCTACTTTACGACTAAGCCCGACATGATGGAAAAGATGCTGGCGTTCTGCGATTCACCTTACCTGCGGATGAACATGGATACCGGTAACACTTTCATAGCCGGACAGGACCCGGTGGCTTTTTGTGAGCGTTTCAAAAAGAAAGTCACCCACGTGCACGTCAAGGACGTCAGCAAATCTCTGGCTGCGGCGGTCCGCGGCGAACAAACCGGCATCGCCGTAAGTCACTGCGCCATCGGCGACGGCGTCAATACAGAGAACATAAAGAAGGTACTGACCATACTTGGGGACGTAGGGTATGACGGCGAGCTTAGCATGGAATGTGAAGGCGCCGGTGGGCCAATGATCGAAAAATCACTCGCCTGGCTTCGGAGAACACTCCATGAATTGAATATAAAATCTGGATAATAGCGGATTGGCAAAACGTAAGCTGTTATGCGTGAATCAGAAACAGAAAGCTTAAAATACGTGACGTATTGTGGATTGTACTGCGGGCTTTGCAGTCAACGCGCCCGTATTCCACAACAAGCGAAGGCACTGCGTGACAGTATGGTCAAAGATGGCTTCGATCAATGGGGCCAGGACATGCCGAATTTTAAGGAATTCTGGTCATTTCTTAACCAATGGTGCGATTTGAAGAATTGCTGTCCCGGCTGCCGGCAGGGTGGTGGGAATCCTGGGTGTGAAATTCGAAAATGTATCCAAAAGCGAAATGTAGAATTTTGCCCATCTTGTGAAGAATATCCATGTAACCGCATATCAGAACTTTGTAAAATATACCCAGTACTAATCGCTGATGGCCAGCGACTAAAAGAAATCGGTGCTGAACGTTGGATTCAGGAACAGCAGAAGCGAGCGGAAACGGGATTCATTTATTCGGATATTCGCAATAATCCATAAAACTTATTCCCTATGGTATGGCATGATTTTTCAAATCACTTCTGCCCCTGTGGATGATGTTCAGCATATTTCATTTTATTATTTATGATTTTGGTCGATTATCTTACGAAGACATATTTGTTCGAGAGCATTATCATACCGGCTCGCGAGCTTATGCCATTTAAAATGATCGGTGAGGATAGACGAGCTTATCCCTGTGGGCCAGAGGGCATCTTTTTGAATGCGGGCGGCAAGTTGACATAGCTTATCGGCAAGGTTCCGGGCTGTGCCGTCATAGAAGAACTGCTTGGTGCCTTCGATTCTACCAAGGCCGAGGATTTCAGGATATGAAAGGCGGTCGGGAACAAGCGGATAAGCTCCAGCTGCAACAGCTTCGATAACGCTAATGCCGAAGAATTCATGATTTGCAGTCGAAACCACAACGTCGGCTTCAGAAAGAATCCGCTCGTAGTCCTCCCGGCTCTTCTGATAGCCCCAATAATCGATGTAGTCACGGAAATCATTATGTGCCTGATCGAAGACAGCAGGCCGGTCTCGAAAGCTCTGTCCGATGACACAGATTCGAAACGGCACATTTTTAGCCTTGAGAATTTCGAGAGCTTTGAAAAAATCATCCGGATTTTTATCGTGCTCCCATCTCGCAGTCCAAAGGATGCGCAGAGATCCCGGTTCCCGTGCCTTGCGGGTGGGAAAATCCATTATACCGGGTGGACGAATAGATGATTTTGCTCGAATTTTTTCAATTGCTTCGAGGGGCTGATAGTCCGGCATGGATTTGAGAAACTTCACAAGGGCATCAAGGAATGAATCCAGGTGAAATTGCGAGTTGAACCAGACGGCGTCGGCCGCAAGAGCACTGGTCAGGTTGGTCATTGCTAACTGATAATCACGCTCATCTTCTACCCGAACAGGATAAGTCAACTGGTTCTCGTGAAAATAAATGACTTTCGGTAATTCGGTAATTCCTGCCGGAGCCAGGCCGACGAATTCAGCAAGATTCAGCATATCATTGCAAAACAGTAAATCCCAGCTTTGGTTTTTCTCAGTTAATTCCGATACCTGAGAAGCAAACGTTATTGCCGAGTGGCGCATTCGCCATTTCCACTTATGGGCAGGCAGTGTCAGGAGAGTCCAGTTGTGTTTGCTCACTCTTACCAAACCGTCAATGAAGGCTTTGTGACTGCCGCCGTAATATGGTTCCAGTGCCAGAATATTCATACGGCTATCTTATGAGTCCTGTCCGGCAAATCAAGTGTCCTTTAGGACAAGGATGGATCATTTTACGTTTGATTTACAGCCGATATATTTTAAAATAGTGTGCTGAACTTAATCGATAATAATGGGATATCTTTGTAAATGCTATGAAAAAGCCTATCATAAGCAGATATGAGCTTACGGAAAAGAACGAGGTTATAATCGACGCTTCCATTCGTTCGGTTGAGGATTTATACAACAACTTCGACCGGACCGCGGACTATATGAAGAAAGACCTTGACCAGGAATTCGTTGACTACGTGACGGACTGTGTGCGGGAAATCGGCAAACGCGCATTTGTTATCAGGATTTCGCTTTCAAAAATGCCGGACAACTCGGTTATGGACCGTGTTCGCAGGAGCGTTCGAACATTCTTTCAGTACCTGCAGGAGACGAAAAGGAGAGAACTCAGGTCTATGCTCAGACGTTCACTTGTGCTCTTTGCGATTGGTCTTGCTCTTTTGTTTCTGGCCATAGCAGCGACCCGGCGGTTCTCGTCGAGCGAAGGTGTCCTGGCTGAGGTCTTCGCTCAGGGCTTGACCGTTGCAGCATGGGTTTCACTGTGGGAGGCGATTGCCAATTTATTTATTGAGTGGTACCCTCACCGACAAGATATTAAGCGGTATGACCGTGTCACAAACACCCCTGTCATTTTCCGTCAACTGTCTGAGAACCAAAGTGTAGCTGAAAACGTTGCCTCACCAAAGTCCTGATAACAAAGATCGAGAAACATCAGTTTAAAAAATGGCTTGCCCGGCAGGTATTATTTGGGTAACTTATTAGCTAAAATCAAAATAAACCTGTGTCGATTCGTCATAAACAGATTATGGCAGTTAGTTGTATGAAGGAGTATGAAGATGAATAGAGAAAGAATCACCCGGCGTGAGTTCCTCAAAGGAACGGCGGCTTTGGCCAGTACTGTTTTATTGTCATCCTGTAGTACCGGCCCGTTCGCAAAACGCCCACCAACGGCTGTGGATCAAGTTGAGTTGGGTAAAACAGGATTAAAGCTTAGCCGGCTCGGCATCGGCACCGGCAGCAGGGGCGGCAGCATTCAGCGGGCACTGGGAGCCGACGGATTTAACCGGCTGATACGTTATGCGTACGACCAGGGCATTACGTATATCGACACGGCCGAAAGTTACAGAACTCATACGATGGTTCGTGAGGCAATCAGGGACCTGCCGCGAGAGAAACTATTCATCCAGTCCAAAATGCCGGGCATACCCGAAAAGCCGCTGGAAGTGCTCGATCGTTATCGCAAGGAACTTGGCGTCGATTATATCGACAGCATGCTGACTCACTGCGGCGTTACGGCCGATTGGAACGGCGAGCGCAGAAGGGTATTGGATGCCCTTGAGGAAGCCAAGGAAAAGAAAATTATTCTCGCCCATGGTGTATCGTGTCACTCGCTGCCCGCGTTGACAACTGCGGCAAAATTGGACTGGGTGGACGTCAACCTCGTGCGAATCAATCCACAGGGTGCTCACATTGACACGCCGGCCGAGACCTGGAACGCTACGAGCGACATATCTCATTTACCTCCTGTTCTGAAACAAATTAAGGTCATGCGGGAAAACAATCATGGTGTCATTGGCATGAAACTAATCGGCAATGGCGACTTCACCGATCCCGAGGATCGCGAGAAGTCTATCCGCTTTACGATGCAATCTGGCCTGATGGATGCTGTAGTGGTTGGCTTCAAGAGCACTGCGGAAATTGACGAGGCCATCAAACGCATCAATAGCGCTCTGGCCGAGATTGCGTGAAAGAACCATTCAGCAATAGTAAGCAACCGGCTCTCCTGATGAAAGACACCTTAGGTTATGACGGATAAGAAAACCAGTTCTATTGAAAGAATGTTCTCTGAAGTACCAGCGACGTATGAATTGGTAAACCATGTCTTGACGCTCGGATTTGATATCGTATGGCGCCGGCGAGCGGCAAAAATTGCCGCGACGGCTGATGGTGGCCAATGGGCTGATATGTGTACCGGTACCGGAGAGATGGCTGCTCGTTTAAGCCGGCTGGCTCCGGAGGGAACGACAATCTATGGGATAGATTTCTCGGGGCCTATGTTGGAACAGGCGAGAAGAAAACCGGAAGCAACTCATATCAACTTTATTACTTCCGACATCAAGGCGTTAGATTTTCCAGATGAAAGCTTTGATCTGGTTACTATGTCATTTGCTACACGCAATATCAATCTGAGTAAAGACATTCTGGTTCAAAGTTTCGGCGAATTTTACCGTGTATTAAAACCGGGCGGCCGTTTCGTAAATCTGGAAACCAGCAGACCATCATTTTGGCTTGTTAGAAAATGCTTTCACCTATACGTAAGATTGTTTGTTAAATCAATCGGAAGTCGAATATCAGGATCCAGAGATGCTTATACTTATTTAGCTACGACAATACCTCGTTTTTATTCGGCACAAGAACTGGCCGATGTCATGCTGCAGGCCGGTTTTGAAAAAGTTACTTTTCAACAATACATGTTTGGCGCAGCAGCGATCCATCAGGCGATGAAGGTATGAAAAGTCTCGCATTTTCTTTTTGCATATAGGCTTTTCCTTCATAGAATCTGTTCATGCTATATTTATTGTTGACTCTGCTGATTTTGCTTAATGTCGTCTGGCTGGTGGTGGTCATTTTCGGTCTGCCGGGCAACTGGCTGATTGTGATATCGACCTGCCTGTTCGCCTGGTGGCGATGGGAAGATGGCGTTTTTTCCATCTACACGTTAATTGCTATTGTGGTTCTGGCTGTTTTGGGTGAATTATTCGAATTCCTTGGAGGAATGCATGGAGCCAAAAGGGCAGGAGCAAGCTGGCAAGGTTCGATTGCGGCGATAGCGGGTGCTATAACCGGTGCTATTATTGGCACGTTTTTGATTCCAATCCTGCTCTTTGGAACCGTTCTTGGCGCATGCATCGGGGCCGGATTAGCCACTTGGTCGCTGGAACTTTCCCGAGGCAGAAAAATGGATGAGTCGGTTCGCTGCGCGGTTAGTGCCGGGCTCGGCGAATTACTCGGTATTACAGCGAAGGTTACTGTTGGCATTATTATTTGCATTATAGTGGCTATCGCTGCTTTTTGGCCTTGAAAGCAACCTTTACACTGTAGTTACATCTAATTGCAGCAGGATTTTTCCCTACACTAAAGTCCGAAAAATACCTATCGCATGGCTTGGCGAATACGATTGCATAATCCAATATCGGAAAAATTTCCCGGCCCCTTTGTCTATCCCCTCTTTATTACTATAGTTTAATTGGCAGATTTAACCTTCGTTGTGGCATGAGTTGTATTTGATTATTATAGAACCACTTAAGAGGATCCCGCGAATCACCACTAATTGGGGACAAAAAACTTGTTCGAGTTTAAAAATGTTTTAGATGTCACTTACCGCGCTTATGTTGTCAATGGAGCGTACGGAGGTATCAGCAATTCGAACGGCAGTTCTACGCAAGCCCCGGCGAGCAACCAAGCTGTAGCAGTCATTCGAGAACTGCTCACTGGCAACACAGCAGCCGTACGTCGAAACGCCAGAGATGCCAGCACTGCTGTTTCCATCGTCCAGACATTTACCAGGGCCATCGACACGGTCGCCGGGAAACTAACCAAGATGCAAGAGTTGGCTAAGAAAGCTCACAGCGGAGTTTACTCACAGGTACAGGTTGAGGAAATGCAAACGCAGTTCCGGAGCTTGGCTGAAGAAATAAACCAAACCGTCAGCGGTACGGAATATTATTATAATAAACCTTTCGCCGCTGATGGAAAAACCATCTCAATCCCCATCGGCAACGGCTCAAAGATCGATATCTTTGCAAGGGACTTTCGCTTTGATCCTCAAGGTCTCAACATCGCAACAGATCCTCGAAGCGTCCTGTCGGCAATCAACGAGGCAATAACAAACATCAGTGAATATAATACGTACCTGGATAGACAAGCTGCACGACTGAGAGATACTACGGCAGCATTTGAACTGGAGATGCAGAGTGCTATGGGTGTGGACATACAAGATTTCCGGCCTGAGCTTGCAGTAACAATGGCGGATTATGCTGCGAGCCTAATTTCACAAGATAAGCAGACCTCACTCAACACTCAGGCAAACCTCACTCCGGACGAAACGCTGAAACTGCTCCAAGAAAATAACTGCTCTATTTATTGAGAGATGTCAATTACTGAATAGACACTACCAGGTTTTAAGCATCCAGCAGATATACATTATTCGGAACACTTCTATCCTTGACCGGGGCTATCACTATTTAGTATACTATTATTGGTAAGCGTATGCTGGAACCCTGCCGGTACATTCCTGCTGGTGGAGTGGGGCAATCGCCAGCCAATAAGTATCCTGTTGCTGAAAATTAGGAATGGAGGTCGAAAATGACGCCGGCAAGAATTTCACCATCAATGCAGGCAATCTCTTTGTTAATTGTGATTTGCCTTGCTGGTTTTACCGCGCAAGCTCGATTCGGAGGCGATCAGGAGACACCGGAAGATCCGGTCAATTTTACCGATCCGATATTGAAAGCCCTCGTCGAAGCACAATTAGGCGTGACTGATCCTACTGTGGCGGACATGGTGTTTTTGAAAGAGTTGAATGCCGCTGGTAGGGGCATAAGCGACCTTGCCGGCCTGGAATATGCGACGAATCTGACCAGCCTGAATCTTGGAGAATTCTATTACTACTGGGTCTGGCCGCCGGAGCTGCGCACAAATCAAATCAAAGACATCACGCCCTTAATTGGCTTGATCCGGTTGAAATCGCTCGATCTCAGCAATAATCAGATTAGCGACATCTCTGCTGTATCAGGCATGACTGCTCTCGAAAGGCTGATTCTTTACAACAATGAGATCACGGATATCTCAGCCCTATCCGGCTTATCGAACCTGGTATCGCTTGACCTGGAGCGCAATCAGATTACTGATATCGCTCCGCTGTCCGGGCTGACTAACCTTAAGTCGCTGGAACTTAGCAGCAATTTGACTGCGGATACCTCAGCGTTGTCGACCCTGACCGGTCTCGAATCGCTCCTGCTCAACCGAAACGGACTTACAATAATTCCCGACCTGATAAACCTGCCAAATCTCAAATCCATACAACTTGACGGTAATCTGATAACAGACATTTCCAGCCTCTCCGGCATGCCCGCCATCGAGTCTGTGTCTCTCTTCGGAAATCGGATCACGAGCATTCCTTCATTGTCGGACGTGCCGAATCTTAAGGCTCTGGGCCTCGGCGTTAACCAGATAACAGACATTTCCGGCCTGTCCGGTTTGACGAATCTTAATATCGTGGATCTGACCAACAACAGGATCACAACCATCGGCGAATTGACCGACCTGCCTAACCTGATATACATGGACCTCCAGAATAACCAGATAACGGACATTTCCGGCCTGTCCGACATACCCAATTTAATTTTCGTATATCTCAATCGCAACCGAATAGAAAACCTCGATGCCTTGTCGGACATGCCAAAATTGAGATATATAGAAATCAGCACGAATCAAATAACGGACATCTCCGGCTTGTCCGGGCTGCCCAGTCTCGAAACTGTCGATCTAAGCTACAACCAGATCGAGGTAATTTCGGCATTGTCCGACCTGCCGAATCTCAGCTCTATGGACATTAAAAGCAACAGAATCACGGATATTGCCGGCCTGGCTGGTCTACCTGGTCTTGTGAATCTCGACTTAGCAAATAATGACATCGAGGATATCACCGTTTTGTCCGGACTGACAAGTTTAAGATTTCTGAAACTCAGCAACAATTTTATCGAGGATGTTTCAGCTTTAATATCACTCCAGAGGCTCGACTTGCTGGACCTGCAATACAATCCGCTCGATGAGGATGCTTACGTTTATAATTTGCCTGCTTTTGAAACAAACAATCCCGGCACAGAAATCTACTATGATCCTTGCCCCTGGGCTTTCGAACGTCGGCCTTACGCAGGGGCCGTTGACATTACACAAATTCCGGTCCTCAGGTGGACTGCCGGGGCGTGGGCCGCCGTACACGATATTTACTTTGGGCAGGATAAGGAATCAGTTACTAATGCAACACCGGCAGACTCAGAGATATATCGCGGCCGGCTGGAACTTGATGCGGTCATGTACGAGACGGAGACTCTTGAGTGGGGCATGACCTATTACTGGAGAATCGACGAAGTGAACTTTATCACCGTCGAGGCCGAGGACGGCACCGAGGATGTAAATGAAATCGTCTGGAAAGGGCAGGGCTGGAGCTTCACCACTGCCGAGTTTATCGTGGCCGATGACTTCGAGCTATACAGCAACAATCGAGACGCCAGCCAGGCCGTCTTTCAGACATGGATCGACGGATTGGGTTTCTCCAAGCCCGAGCCGAACAATCCTGGTAACGGAACAGGCTCGATTGTTGGGCACGATATCTGGACCCCGGGCAGTCCGCACAAGACAATTGTCGAAACCGGCATCGTTCACAGTGGCCGGCAGTCTATGCCTTTATATTACAACAACGCTGATGAGCCATACTACTCGCTTACCTCTCGAACCTGGTCAGCCTCACAGGATTGGACAATTGGTGGTATGGACACTTTCGGATTGTACTTTATAGGAGCCTCTGACAACGGTCAGGGGCAGTTGTATCTGTCGATAGAGGATGATGCTGGACAGATTGCAGTCATAAATCATCCGAATCCCGATGCCGTCTTTGCTGAGCAATGGCAGCAGTGGAACATACCGCTGGCTGACTTAATCGCAGACGGCATAGATGTCACTGCAATTCGTAAAATATCCATCGGCATTGGTGATCCCGACAATCCACAACCCGGCGGCATCGGCATTATTTACATCGATGACATTCGTGTGATTCAGTCAAAGACGGATGAGAACTGATCTCTACGTTAATTGTCGATAGGGCGGTCTTGCTAATCAGGATTTCAGGCCGTATGGCTCGATCAATCGCTCGTTTGGCTTGAAGTGATACTGACACTCCTCAGACGGGGTGCCGAGAACCTCGATTTTGCTCAGGTCACCCTGGCCCATGCCCGCCTCGGTCATGCTCGTCAGATACATTATTTGGGTTGGATCGAAGCCCATCAGCTTTGTGGCCAGCATGTCCATTGCCAGCGGATCCATACTGGCCAGGGCAATTCTTGCATCAATAGGCGTTCCACCGCCCGGCCCGTTGCCTTCCATCGCCTCGAAGCCGTCTATAACGCCTAAGTCAGGATAAATCTCCTGAGCCAGATGGAACATGTTATAATTGAGCAATGACTTGCGGGAGAATGTGTACTCGTTGTGCATGAGACGTTTATCATTTGTCTTGTAATCATTCAACGGGGCGCCAAGCAAAACATTCTTTAATGACAATGTAGTCACAACGCGATCGTGCGTTTTCATTTTAGCCGCGGAGATAATATACATGTCCGGATCAAGGAAAGTCGAAATTATCCGAATCGGAGTGGGGCGATGTCCCTTAGCGAACACGTACCGGTACTGCCACGGCTGTTCGTTCAGGTCGATAAGCTTAATATTGTACTCTTTCTCCAGCGCCAGATAACCGTAATTCTTGAATCCGTCGAAAGTACCTGCCCTGGAGATCGTGGATTCGCCGATGATAATCTGCTTTTTGTAGTGGGGTGTAAGAAAATCCAGTATTCCCCGCACTGCGTCCACGTGCGTGGCTGCGAGAGGTCGAGATGTAATCACGAAATTAGGCTTTATGAGTATCTTTTTATCGCCAATTGAAGCAACAACTTCATCCTCGATTTTCTTCAGTGCCTGATAGACGATGTCCCGGCAATCATTACCTTTAACCAGGCAAACCTTTGCCGGCATTGTCGTATTTCTGAATAATCCGTGCTTCTTCACCCACCGGCTGCCCGGTGCAGCATAACCGATA
>Ga0209536_100007704_pt1 | contig 16306 bp, 11 predicted proteins | sample DeeMarSeWOR28_12_FD_187461 | JGI IMG/M metagenome (GOLD analysis project Ga0209536, IMG submission 187461) | Marine sediment microbial communities from White Oak River estuary, North Carolina - WOR-2-8_12 (SPAdes) (version 2) | ecosystem: Environmental > Aquatic > Marine > Intertidal zone >...
ATACGGGGTCAGCAACAATAGGTGTCAGGTGTCAGCGTTCGGTTCAGCTGCTGGCCGCGAGCGTCCAGTCAAATCGAGAAATAAACTGCGATCGGTCCTTAGCGCTATCATAGATGATGAGTGCAGTTTTCAACCGCGATTTACCCAGTCGAACAAATATTTGCAGTTGTTTCATAAGAATTTCCAGGCCCTGGCACCTAATCTTCCTGACACCCGAAACCTGACACCTGAAGCCTATCAATTAAGCCATTGCTGCCCTACCCGGGCCATTTCTTTCTAGCGCAGTATCGCAAACAGCCTAGCTGCTTGCCCGGCAATGCTGACTGCCATATTGTTTGACCATCACCGGCTGGGGATCGATAAATAAAAAATCCTCGTTTTCGGAATCGAACGCCCTGGCTGTCAAAGGCGCGACGGAATCGCCGAAAAACATTCTGATGGCGGCTGTCAACTGGCTGCGCAGCACCGAATAAGAATAGTGGCGGCCGGCAATTTGATAATTGTTGTCGACCATTTTTTGGGTGCGCTGGGATGATTCCAGAAGTTCAACAACCGCTTGTACGGTTTTTTTTGATAAATATCCATCCATGACCGCCAGGTCGAATCCCAATGGCTCTATGTCCCGCACAAATGTGGCATAACGGTTGACCAATATCGGCTTTTTAAAATAAATGCCTTCTAAAAACGCATTGCCGAAGCCCTCGTAAAGACTGGGAAACGTAATGAAATCCGCATATGGGTAAACATCCCACAGAGAATAGTTGGCCGGGCCGTTTCCGTTTTTCTTATTTAACGGATCGTCTATCCGAATCGAGATCAGCCGCAGATCGACCCCATGATCGCAGGCATGTTCTTTTAACCATTCGGCGTATTCCATACCTTCATCACCGGCTTCGTGGGATACAACCAGTTTATTGCGTGGATTGCCAAGCTCTTTGACCAGCTCGATGGCAAACTCAATTCCTTTGCGTTGAACGATGCGCGTCGGCTGCAAAATCATCCGATCGTTGGGGTCAAGACCGATGGATTCGCGAAAAATTCGGGTTTTTTGGGGACTGATCCGCGGAGGATTTTCGAAATCTAAAACATTTGGAATGATGGTTGAGGAAATACCGGTCCGATGGGCCAGCTGCTCCTGGGCTTCAGAGTTTATCACCACATGCCTGATATTGGGCAAATTCGGCGGAAACGCCATGCGAAGGTAATCACTGACGGCATTTATCGAGAAACGCACTCTTTCCCAGTAAAAATCGTGGTGGTGCGCAATTGTCGGCAATTGAGTTTCGGCAATGGTTTCAGTTAAGGCCAGCCCAAGCGGCACATGCAATGGTATGGTCAGGGTGTTTTCGGCAATGATCAGCTCAATATTGAATTGGTTGACAAAATCATGGAGCCTGGATTTCAACAATGAGCGCATACCGTGAATGGTGCGGGTGACGGTTTGAGTTCGCCCCCTATTGCCGTAAACTTGGCTGTTGATCCACTGCACCTGTTCATGTTTGAAATGTGCCTCCGGCACCAGAACTGTATTATCCGGATTGCGGTCCACTTCACCGCCAAACCAGAAACAGCGATAACCATTTTGTTCTAAAACATCCGCCCACTTGCTGGATTCCAATGACACGCCATCTGTACCGGCAAATCGAGTGGAAACAAATCCGATGTTCTTCGTCATGGCGTATTTGCGTATTCCCCCGGTTATTGTACCACATAGTGAATCTATCTGGCTTCACGTATATTGAATCGATTTCCTTGTGTCAAGGGAGTTTTTCGTCTTGACCCCTTCAACTTGGCACCCCGCTGAAACAGCGCTGCCAGCATATCTCCGATGACGGCGCACTCCAGGCCAAAGGGAAGATAGCCGGCATAGCCCAGCAGCGGCATCTCAAAGATCTGAAATCGATGAACCAGCGGTATACTGTATTCCCATTTTGCCAGGCTGAAGTAGTTCCACATTTCCCAGAAACCACCGCAAATAATTGCGGCCAGAGCGGCTGCGACTGCGCCACTACAGTCTCCGGCGGCTATTTCCGATAAAGGATGACGCGCTTTCATCAATGTTTGCAGGCAGATGATGACCAGAAGCGGGGAGATCCATAGAAATGGGAACAAATAGTTGGGCAGAACGGCCATGCCGGCCAGAGCGGCAGCCGACAGCATCAGACCGCCCGCGGCGATGGGGACCGGATGGGAAATCACAATCGGCCGGGTGTGGGCGTAGCCCCGGGTGATCCAGCCGGCACGCGACAGGCATTGCCGGGTGCTTAATACCGCCGGCAACACCGTTGAAAACGGCAGGGTGGCGTACCAGAAATAGGCCCAGGAACTGAATGTTGCACCCACATAGTACCAGTTTTGTACGAAACGATTCAGGTATTCAAAAAACCACCAGAAAGTGGCGCTGGCCGGAAACAGCAGCAGGAAAAACCCCGGCCGATCCGTCATCAGGCATCTTCCGCGGCGGCGAAAACAAATCGCGTTGACCACCAGGATATAGGAAAACCACAAGGGGCTGAACGTATGGGGCTGAAACCCGGCAAACCAGTCAAAACGGGTCCAGGCCAGAAACCAGGCCAGCAGGCCGCTGACGATACCCAGCCAGCCCCACCAGGGAAAGGGGTAGGCCGGTGAAGCCTCGGTCTTTAAGGAAAATTTGCGGTACGACTGAATTCCTTTGATCGCCAGAGGAAGTACACTTGCTAAAATAGCCAAGGCAATCACGAAAAAAGCGGGCCATGAAAACGGAGCATGTTGGACATAGCGGGTTTGGGGAGGGAATTCAAGATAGCGTTGTATGGGCAAACCGGCGATCCATGCGCCGCTTAGCGGCAAGCCCAGCAACATGGTTGCCAGGATGAAGAACTTGATCAGAAAGCGTTGAAGGGCAGACATATGAAAAAATGAATACTGCCTAATGATAAATGAATAATGAAGGAATCATATCATTTTAACTTGAAACTTTAAATCCGTAGATTTCATCAATAATAATGAATTGCATCCACCTCACGGCTGTCGCCCATTGCCTGAGCTGAAATTCTATATGGAATACAGTATTCATCCGGCCACTAATTATACTCTAAAGCCAGATCAATTTGCCTTAAACAATACTCTGAAGATGATCACCGGCAACAAGCTAAGTTATCTTTATAAAAGACAGCATTCCTTTAATCGTCATTATTCATTATTCATTATTCATTTGCTAGGAGGCTATATCCTGCAGCTCCTGCGGCAGTTCGCAGACTTCGGACGCTTTGCGGGTCTCGACATAGTGGGCGGCTGCCAGCGCGGCTGTACAGCCGTCGGCCGCGGACAGAACGATTTGTCGGGCATATTTTTCCCGCAAATCACCGATCACAAAGATGCCGGGGCTGTTGGTTTCGCACTTGCCGTCGGTTACCACATAACCATCGGCATTCATCCGGGTGCCGGCCGGAACCAGCCGGTTGTTGGGATTGAAACCGATGAAGATGAACACCCCATCGGTGGCCAGCTCACGTTGTTCGCCGGTCTGGGTATCCTGGAGGTCAACTGCCGCAACACCGCTGTCATCGGACTTAATGGCGGTAACCACCGTATTCCAGAGTATTTCAATTTTGCATTCTGCTTTCACCCGCTGCTGCAGCAGGGCGCCCGCCCTGAGGGCATCGCGCCGATGAACCAGATAAACCTGCTTGGCCAGTTTTGCCAGGTAAAGCGACTCCTCGGCCGCCGTGTCGCCGCCGCCGATTACCACTACGGTTTTATCGCGAAAGAAAAAGCCGTCGCAGACCGCGCAGTAGGAAACGCCTTTGCCGTACAATTCATCTTCACCTGGAATATCCATTTTGCGCGGATGGCCGCCGGTTGCCAATATCACGGCATGGGACTGCAGGGTGCTGCCGTCGGCAAGCTTAACGGTGTGGAAGTCCAATCCGGGTTCCAATTCCATGACTTCGTTTGAAAGAACTTCCAGGCCATAGGACTGGGCATGCAGCGAAAACTTCATGGCCAGTTCGGCACCGCCGATGTGCTCGTCTCCGGGCCAGTTCTCGACCGAGTCCGAATTGTTCACCTGACCGCCCGGTGCGGTCATTTCAATCATTACCGTTTTTAAAGCAGCGCGCATGCAATAAATGCCGGCCGTGAGACCACCGGGCCCCCCCCCAATAATAATCACATCATAGAAGTCGGATTCGGCCATAATTTCCTCCCTTGATTCTTACCTGTGTCGCAAATGAGTTAAATATAATGACCGAATTAGGGGATACAAGACTATCAAAGAAAATATTTGTCAATCCCATCAAAAAATTGAACCCGAGGCAGGGCCCCAAACAACCCGACCATCCAACCATCGGGGCCCGGCAGGTTGATAATAAATTGTCTTTGTAGTACCTAACCCTGAAACTGCGCAATCAATCGAGATTAAGTCATTGTCATGGACGACGCTCAATTTAGAAAGCTTTTAGAGTTTCTGGGATACTCCTGGGACGGCTATCGCCGGGTCCGCAAAGGGGTTAAAAAACGAATACAGCGCCACATGCAGCGGCTGGGCTGCCGGGATATCGCCGCTTATCTGAACCTGCTGGCAAATCAGGCCGATTGCCGCCATGAATGCGAGCTGCTGATGAGCGTTTCGATCAGCCGTTTTTTTCGTGACCGGCACCTTTGGCAAATGCTTGAAAACCGGTGGCTGCCGGATATTATCAAGATAAATCCGTTGCAGATAAAAGTTTGGTCCGCGGGATGTGCCTGCGGTGAGGAGGTTTACAGTTTTAAGATTATCTGGCAACGTTTAAAAACCCGTTTTGACGCATTGCCGTCCTTGGAAATTTTGGCGACCGACCGGCATCCGCAATACATTGAAAGAGCCCGCAGCGGAAAATATAACCGCAGCAGTTTGCGGGAAGTTGCAGCGGAGGTGCGCTGTCGGTTTTTTGAGAGTTGCCGGAGTTCAAAGCAGTTTATTCTTAAAAATGAGCTTAAAAGCGATATCCACTGGGAAATCAGCGAGCTGCGGAAGGAATCCCCCGCATCGATTTTTCAGATCATTTTTTTGCGTAATAATATCTTGACATACTGCCGGCAAGCGGATCAAATTAGGGCGTTGGAATCCATGCTTAATTGTCTGGCACCCGGGGGACTTTTCATCATCGGCTGTCACGAAACCCTGCCGCGGGCAAGCGGTGCGCTCAGCCCGCTGGCGGAATGTCCGTATGTGTATCGAAAAAGGTAGATCAATGTTTTCTCTGGAGTCATTTCACAAGCAGTACGATACCACCACCAATGAGGTGGTGATCGGCGGGCGCAAATTTCAAGTGCTGCTGCCCAAAGATCTGACCCGTTTTATCAATACGCGGGACGTTTTTCATAAATTCCCGTTGTGGGCTAAAATCTGGCCGGCCTCCTGGGTGCTGGCAGACTACCTGGCCCGGATGCCGGTGGCATCATCCAGAAAAATTCTTGAAATCGGCGGCGGAACCGGATTGGTCAGTATCGTTGCCGCCGCTTGCGGGCATAACATTACGCTGACCGAATCCAACCCCGATGCCCTCCAGTTTGCCAGAGCCAATGCCCTTGTCAATGGCTGCCCCCAATTGCCCATCCGGGAACTGGACTGGAATCGCCCGCAGCTGAAGGATACCGTTGAGTTTATTGTCGCCTCCGAGGTGGCCTATAAAAAAGAGGATTTGCAGCCGCTGCTAAGCCTGTTTGAGCATTGCTTGAGCCCGGCGGGTGAAGTGCTTCTGGCCGGCGAGATGCGAAGGGTCAGCAAGCAATTCTATCAACAACTGGAAACCGGCTTTAACGTCCGGGCCCAAAAAAAAGTATTGCGCTCCAGCGGTGAAGAAATTGCCGTTTTTCTGATTCGAATGACCCGCAAAAGATAGCGCTGCCGAATGCTGGGCGCTGGGTGCTGGATACTGGATGCTGGATAAAGAGCGGTATTGACCCTATAATTTGGACGAATGTGGCAACCCTATGACCGGACACCCGTACCATAAAGCGGCCGCCTGAAGCTTAATCCGCGTTTCGATGCTGATGATATCCTTGAAATCCGTGGACCGGGCGGTGATTTATTCGGCTATCTGGTCGTTGCCTCAGGCGATCTGGTCAGTGTCAAGGCGGCGGAAGCGAATACCGTGCGGCTGTATTATAGTCCGCGGGGGGCTCCTGACGCCCCCTAGTATGGTCTCCCCCAACCAACATCAACGGTGCTTGCCAGATAACCGGATTCCGGAAAATGCGCACCGCAGGGTCGGCTGCCGTGCCGGCCTGAATTCGTCAAGCATCCTCTCTTCCGGGTACACACGAAGGCCCGCCTGCCTGGCATCTACTTCAACCGCCAAAATCTCAATGCGCCGCATAAATTCATTTTGTCGCCGGAGCGTTTAGCGAAAAATTTTCTTCGATTTTACATCGGGCCAGGTAAATCCCGGAACGCTTAATATTTCAGGGGGGATTAATCAGCTCGACCTCAAGTTTTTCCTTAAATTGTCGATATCAACCATATAGATTTGTGCGCTGCCGCAGCAGCTTTGCTTTCAAAACCAAAGGATTGTAAATCAATGGATTTAAAATTTTCAGAGCCGGACACCTGCCCGCCGCCGGAAGCGCTCGGCGGCACCAGTCAAATCGCCGAACTTCTTTTGCGGGAAAAAATTATCACCGACAAGCAGGTCAATTATGCCCAGCGCGTGCTTTCCAAAATTGACACGCCGCGGCCGATGCTGGAGGTCTTGAAAGAGCTCAACTACGTCGACGACGATCAAATTAAAGACACGGTGCGCAAAAGCCGGGTGCCGATGTGTATCGGCAACCTGCTGGTCGAGCTGGGATACATTTCGTTCAAAGATCTTCAGCGCGCCCATAAGATTCAGAGCGAAGATGTAAACCACAAAAAACTTGGCGAAATTCTGCTGGAACATCGCCTGATCGATGAACACGCCTTAATTGATGCCCTGTCCTTGCAGATGGGTTTTCCGCACCTGGAACCCGAATTCAGTGAAATAGACCCGCAGCTTTTCGGCAGGGTCAATGCCAGGTGGTACGAAAAGCACGATGTTGTCCCGCTGCATATGGAAAACGGCGCTGTGGTCATCGCTTTTGCCGACCCGTTAGACCGCAATGATCTCGAAGCTGTCAAGCAGATATTCGGGGATAAGTTTAACGCGGGCATCGCGCGCAGGAGTTCAATTAAACGGGCGGTCAGAAGATCGCTAACCGGCGCTTCGCGACAAAACATATCGCCGTCTGATGAAAATTCCATCATCAAACTGGTCGATGACATTCTGCTGGCGGCAATTGAACGAGACGCCAGCGACATTCATATCGAACCCCTGAAAGAAACGATGCGCGTCCGTTTTCGACAGGATGGGGTATTGATTCAGTTCCAGGATTTTAAACCGGATATTCTGCCGGCTCTCACCAGCCGGATCAAAGTATTGTGCGACGTGGATATCACCGAGAAGCGGCGCCATCAGGGAGGGCGCTTTTATTTTGATTATCCCGGCGGACAGGTTGATCTGCGGGTTTCGTTTTTCGTGACCGTGCATGGTGAAAAGGTCGTTATGCGGCTGTTAAACCGCAAAGGGGTATTGATCAATATTGAAGATGTCGGATTATCCCGCAGTATGGAGAATCGCTTCAAAGAGGATGCGCTGTACATGCCCAGCGGTGTCATTCTCATTACCGGGCCCACCGGATCGGGGAAAACCACCACCGTATACAGCTGCATCAACCATATCAACACGCCCGAAACCAGCATTATCACGGCCGAAGAACCGGTTGAGTATATTATTGAAGGGATTGCGCAGTGCTCCATCAATCCCAAAATCAACCTGACCTTCGAGGAAACGCTGCGTCATATCGTGCGCCAGGACCCGGATGTTATCGTAATCGGTGAAATCCGCGACAATTTTTCAGCTGAAATTGCGGTTCAGGCCGCTCTGACCGGGCACAAGGTGCTGACGACCTTTCACACCGAGGACAGTATCGGGGGGCTGGTCCGGCTGCTGAACATGAATATCGAAGCGTTTTTAATATCCTCAACCGTGGTAAGCGTCATGGCCCAGCGGCTTTTAAGAAAGGTCTGTCCCGCCTGTGCGGCGGCCTACAAGCCGAGCCCGACTGATCTGAAGCGGATCGGATATGCACCCGGGGACATCAACGGGACGACGTTTCGCAAAGGGAACGGTTGCAGCCAATGCCGCTACACGGGTTACAGCGGACGGGTCGGGATATTTGAACTGCTCATCCTGGACGAGCAGGTCCGCAATGCGATCATCGATCAGAAAACCAGCCAGGAAATTCGTTCTATCAGCATTGAATCCACCGGCCTGGTAACGCTGCTGGAAGACGGCATCGTCAAAGCCGCAGCCGGGTTGACGACCATTGACGAAATTCTTCGCAGTCTGCCGCGCTTGCAGAAACCCAGAGCCTTGCCGGAACTGCAGCGCTTATTGGAAAGATAATTATGGATCAGCAGCAATCTTTTATCGAAATCATCGACAAACAGCTGGCATCCAGCGATGTCCGGCTGCCCGTTTTTAATGCCACGGCCATGCGAATTCAGCAGGAAGTTGCCAAAGAAGAGCCGGAGATTCGCCTGATTGAAAGACTGATTGTCAGCGATCAGTCGCTGACGGCCAAGGTGCTCAGTGTTTCAAACTCCTCATTCTACAAAGGCCTGAGTCAGGTTGCCACCGTCCGCAATGCAATTGTGCGCCTGGGTATCAATCAGGTTTCCAATATTGTCATGCTGGTTACCCATGAGGATAATTTCCGCTCCCAAGATCCTTTTGTGCATGGCAATATGCGCGCCCTCTGGCGGCACTCGCTGGGCTGTGCCATGGGATCAAACTGGCTGGCCAAAAAGTGCGGTCTGCACGCTCTGGCGCATGAGGCTTTTTTTGCCGGCCTGCTGCACGATGTCGGCAAGCTGTTCATTTTAACTGTCATCGATGCGCTGAAGCATTCCGATGATCTTGACACGCAGCCCTCCAATTCCCTGCTGCTCGAGGCCATGAACAGCCTGCATACCGATCATGGCTACTGGCTGATGAAGCGCTGGAATCTGCCGCAGAATTACTGCAACATTGTGCGGGATCATCACAATGAGGAATTTGATCCCAAGGACATGCTGCAAAATTTGGTGCGGCTGGCCAACAAGGCCTGCCTGAAACTGGGAATCGGCATGGTTAAAGACCCGGCGCTGGTTCTGGCGGCAAGCGCGGAGGCTGAGTTGTTGCATGTTTCCGAGGTGGATCTGGCGCAGTTGGAGATCATGCTGGAAGACTCTCAGGTGATGGCTAACAGCTAAGCGCAGCCGGCGATCGCCGGCGTGGGGGGAGTATAGGCATCGGCGTCAGGCCCGGGCGAAACGGAAAGTGTCAAACGATGACGGGCTGCAACTTGGCGTAGCGCGACGGTTATGGGGCTTAAAGCGAGCTGAAAACGAAACCGCAGGTTACTTTAGGCCAGAAATAGGTGGATTTTTGAGGCAGGGTGCAGCCGCTGCGGCATACGGTTTTCACATCGCCGATCGACACCTCGTTGGTTATCAGCGCCAGTTGACAGGCGCCCGTGACCACCTTCGCCAGACAGGCTGGAAAACTTCTCTCAAACTGGATGTGATTCGAATCGCTTTGCTCCCTGCCCTTGATGCCTAAAATTTCCTGTATCACAAAATAATGCAGTACCGTGAGATCCAGGGCTTTGATGCTGTCCGGAAAATCCCATTGCAGCTCGCGATGGGACTCAGGCTTCAAACTGACCTGATAGGCATCGTTCTGGAAAATGAGGCCAAAGGTCCATTGTTTGCCGGCAATGATTTCATCCATGAGATCGGGATCTTGCACCGGCTTGACCGTGAAATACCGTTCGAATCTTTGCAGGACGGCAGTTTGCTCAAAGCTTGCCAGATCTTTGATAAGGCGGTGGGTCGGCAGAATTTTCAGATCTTCAGCTTCGGTGTTGGTCAGCCACATTAAATGATAATTATAGCGCTCCTTACCGGTATGGGCCGGGTTGTTCGCCATCTGCTGTTTCATGTAAGCCAGCGATCCGGCATATCGATGGTGGCCGTCGGCAAGGATCACCTGTTTTTGAGCCATGCGGCTCACAAAGCGTTCGATGACCCGGGGCTCGCGGATGACGCCGAGCACATCCCGCGTGCCCTGGTAGGTTTCGGTTTGGCAGACGGGCTGCTGCATGCTTTGATCCATGTCAGCTTCAAGTTCAAAGTTTTCGTCCGTATAAAGACCGTGGGTGGGGCTGACGTTCAACCGGGTGGCGGCCAGCAGGTCCAGCTGCTCGTCGACTGATCGGGGCATGGTATTTTCATGCCGCAGGATCACATTTTCATCCCAGTCATAAACCCGGATTTTACAAATAAACCCTTTGCGGCAATACTGTCGGGAATCGCCCGGCAATCGAAAATACTGATAATAAACATAGACCGCGGGTTCGGCATCGTGCAGGATGCAGCGCTTTGCGCGCCATTGCTGCAGTATCCGGGCGGCATTCTCAGCCGGGGATTCCCCCCAGGGAATCGAAAGATGGATGCTGTTGTAAGGGTTGCGGTAAAGGGCGGTCTTCTGTTTTTCGGAAGCCACATCAAAAAGCGGCGACGTTAAATCGCTGATGTTTTTCATCAGCGTTTCGCTATAGCGCCAGGCTCTGAATGGGAGGATTTCGGCCATTTTTCCCTTGGTTAAATTGGAATTGCCGGTTTCAGGTTGATGCCAATCCGCGCAAAGCGACCAGCGGCTGCTATATCCATAGTTGATCGTAAATCAGATCGCATCGCGGTTGACACCCATTTGATTTAGGATCTCATAATCATAAAATATTTATAATTCAATTGGTTAATTCCGATTACCTTTCTGCGTGCACTCGCAGGTTATCGGAAATTAAGAAAAAAAAAAAGAAAAAAACGGAATACCTTTCTTCAATCCGCCTGCGGCGGAATATTCATTATTGGATGTTCATGAGTTTCTTTTACGATTTAACTTGTCGTTTCGTGGCCAGCGGTTGGGCTGACACCCGAAACCTGATCCGCCGAAGGCGGGAAACCGAAAGCCAATGAGTTGCGCTATAGCTGCCCTGCCGGGCCACTTTTTCCAAGCTCAGTATAGGAAAAAGCCTGGAATGTTTTATCAAGAATATTTAAAAATTACCGATATAGACAGTACAGCTCAATCCGCCGTATGCGGCAGGGCCGTGTTGTGCCGATTTATGGCCCCGGTTCCATTGAGCGATTCTGCTGCTTTGAAACAGCATCGACTTATTTCGTAAACCTGACATAAAGGAAAATCAGCGTTGTCGACCGCCCGCAATTTGAATTTATCACGTAATAACAATGAGATATGGGTTATCGCCGCCGGCCGTTTTTCTGATATTGACCTGAGCGCGGTGATTGATGAAACGGTGGCTGGACCCTATAAGGAATATAAAATATCCGATTTTGGCCGCTATCTGCTCAACCCGCATTCGATTGAGGTCAAAAAGAAGTTAATCGGCGGTGAGATTCATTACAAGCAGGGCGCAGTTAAAAAGATCCGGAAATCGATTCATCATATCCTGCCGGTTTTTTTGCGAAAACGAAAACAAATCCCGTGGCTGTCGCCGGAGGTGATTGTTTCACGCTATAAGTTGCACCGGCCCGTCGTGAGAGATCCCGAACTCGAGGCGCATTTAAATAAGATTTATCTTCAGCTGAAGTCATACGATTCCTTCGCGCGAAAATTGGACCGCCTGGATCCGCAAAAAATATATCAAATTGTCGGAATCTGCGAAGATATCGGCGGCAATTACTCATATTTGAAATTGCAGGGCAGCATTGAAGAAAAAATCAATTACCTGAGCAACTCAATTGCCAAAGACGTCGGCGTCATTCTCAATAAGGCCTATGTTTCAGAGGGATTGTACGAGCTGCGCGGATACGACTTTCAGTCTTATGATCCGGCTGCCTTTTATCGCCTTTTTTCATATAACAACGGCCAAGAATATAAAGCCTGCGTGTTGACGAATCAGGATCAAGTCGAATTCTACATAACTGACAGCCAGCTGTTAAAGCACATGTTTTTGCTCGAACAGGCGCTCAAGGCCAATCCCGGTCTATACAAGGCCTTTGAACTGTGTGCCGGCGGGCAGGCCAATCCGGTTAAGCTATTTTTCAATAAAAAATTGGAAATCGATTATGCCAAGTCACCGCTTCCGGCAATCTACCAGGATGTGCTCAGGGCACACGATACGGAATCCAGTCACGGGAATTTGATTAAACCGATCCTGAATTACCTGCAGATCGGAATATCACTCAATTATATGCTTGCCAGCGACGACAATGACGATCGGATGATCACCCACATTTCGGTGTTGCATGATTTGAGAGCCCTGGAACCGCTGCGCAAGAATTTACCGGATGTGTATGCCGCGGTCGCGCGACAAGGTTTTATCACGGATTCCGGCAGGTACTATTTACTGGATTCAATCAACGGTTATGACAATGCCTAGCGACTACAAAGAAAGCGACTACATTTGGATTAAAGAATTGTTGGATTATCCGGCCAGGCTGGAGAAAAATCTTGGCAGTTTTACGGATACCTCCCAAATAAAACTTCCGCAGGATCCCATTGACTGTGTCATCTTCCAGGAGCGCGCCAAAAGAGCCATCCGCAAAATTGCCCAGAACAAGGGACACATTTTGATGGTGGGACGGCCGGGCACCGGGAAATCCATGCTGGCCAACATGTTCAAAGAGGTGTTGGAAATCTCCCTCGGCGATTACCTGAGACCCAAACAAGCCATAGTGGGGTATCCGGGCAAGGACCGCAACCACATTCGCTTTGCCTATGAAAATCCGGCCCGGGTGGATAAGGTTTTGGCGGAAATTTTAGCGGCCATCGAAATCGCCAGAAACAACCTGGATGAATTCAATCTCACCGAACAGATTCAATCTGCCAGAAAAGTTAAAGTTGCGTTAGTCTGTGCGACCTGTCTGGCAGCGGCTGCCGGATTCTATTTTTCGCCCGCCTTTATCGCCGCCGGGCTGACCGGAATGGGGTCCATATTCATGTACATGCAGGAAAACAATCACCGGGCCCAGGAGAAAATCCAGCGCGAATCCATGGGCGGGACCCAAAACGATGTCAAACACCTGCAGGATATGGTGCCGGGGGTTCTGTATGATCCGCGCAAGGACAAGGATCTGATGGCGCGCGTGTCCGAGCCCAGTGCCAGAAATATGAAGGGCGGTTTCCGGCATGACCCCTATCAATCGGGAAACCTTCAGACGCCCTGTCATAAGCGGGCTTACCTGGGGGCGCATGCCAAAGCACCGATCATTTATGTTGATGAGCTGAAAACCTTGATCAAAGTCGGCTATATGGCGGATCTGCTGGAGATTATGCAGAACAAAGAATATATCCTCGAAGGCGGCCGGAGCACCGGCAGCGGTGCCGCGGATCGGTCCGAGAATTATTTGAAGGCCGAAAACATTATCGTGGCCTGCTGCAATCATGACACCCTGCAATATCTGCAGGAAGAGGGCGACGGCGCTTTTCTCAGCCGCATCGAAGATAAAGGTGAAATCATCCAAATGGAAAGTGCGGTGCCCGAATCTAAGAAAAATACCCGGCAGATCGCCCAATACGTCAAACAGGAGATTAACAATCTGGCCCAGGAATTCCACGAAGCCTGGGGTGAGGTTATTGAAAAAGAAGGCTACGAAAGCGTCAGAAAGCGCAGTGAGCATATTTACGGTCGCCGCCTGCCGCAGGATTTTAAGCTGACCGTGCGTGAATTTTCAAAAGCCGCTGTGCTGGAAATCGCCAAGGAGCTGCGCTGCCGGGCCTCGGATGGCAAATTGAGCAGCATCCTGCGCCCGGTGAACGGGATCATAAAATCAGCCGAGTTTGAAGCGGTCTTGGACACCGCACCCCTGGTTGAGCCGCTGCATGTCCGCAGGGCGCTGGCCGAGCACTTGAGTTTGGAAGGGGGGTTGTCCAAGGAGATCGGCGAACATAAAAAATACCTCAAAAAATATATCGGCTCGATGACCGATTCCATCGGGTATGTGGTCGGTCTGGCCGTCATACACTCAAAGTCCAGCGGGCAGATGTACGGTCAACCGCTGCCGATTCACTGTCAGATCAACGTCGGCAATGCCGATACCGTGGTGGCACCCGGCAAGATTGGCGACATTGCGCTGGCGGCCGCCCAAAATGTCAGGGCCTCCATCAAAAAGGTGCTGACCAAGATCGGCGCCCCTTATGTCGGGTATGAAATGTATGTGGAATATATTCAGGCCCATGGCGGCGTGGAGGGCGACAGTGCTTCGGTGGCCATGGACATTGCCCTGGTATCGGATTATATCAAACAACCGGTAAATCAGCGCTACGGCATTACCGGCTCACTGACCGGTGATATCATTCTGGCCGTGGGCGGCGTGACGGAAAAGATTCGATCCATTATGGACCCGGTTTTAGGTATGCAGGGGGCCTGCATCCCCTGGCTGAACAAATACGACGTCGAGCCGCTGCTGATCAATACGGACAATGAGTATATTCAAAAAGATGAAATACCCGGCATCCGGCTGTTCAGGGAAAATGGCAAGAAGCGGCCGTTTGATATTTATTTTTGCAAAACCAAGTATAATGCCTACAAGATTCTGATGGGACTCGGAAAAGAAGATGTGGAAACCCGCATGGCCCAGCGCAGCAAACAGGATCTGGCCTTCATGCAAAATTTAAAACCCAATTAATCCGCCCCCCAATTAGTAAATCCAGTGTTTTAGATTATTCTCAGAGAAATGATAATACTTGCTATATTTGAATGCCGGCGGCTTAATTATTTTATGCTGTCAAAGTTCATCCGTTGTCCTTCAGAATATCGGCCAGTATCTCATAGTGATCGAAGGGCGGCATCAGGCAGGCGCCGGCAAAACGCCGGCGGGCGATTGCCAGCATCTCGCCGGCATTCGCCACCCCTTCGGCTACCGGATCGGCAGCGTGCTGCATGCGGCAGCGAACCTGCTCCGGCACGGCAATACCGGCGACTTTGCGGTGCAAAAACTCGGCGTGGCGGGGGGTGCGCAAGGGCAGGATGCCCAGGATGATGGGAATTTTAAAGGGCCGCGTCGCCTCGCTCAGCCGAGCGGCAGCCGCCGCGTCGTATACCGGCTGGGTAACTGCAAACTGAGCCCCGGCTGCGACTTTGGCTGCCAGCCGTTGTACAGCCTCCTTGTGCCCATTTGATTCAGGGTGGGGGTCGAACACAACGCCGGTGCGCAGCCCGGCCTCGCGGGCCATGCGCACCAGACCGAACACATCCAGATCCCCCACGCTGGTCGTATGCGCTCGGTCTCCCAGGGCGATGAAGTCGCCGGTGGCGATCAGCACGGTTTCGATCCCCAGGGCCCGGGCGCCCCACAGCATTGCCTGGAGGCTTAAGCGATTGTGGTCGCGGGTCGTGCAATGCAGTATGGCGGGCTTGCCTGTTTTTTGCTGCAGCAGGGCACACAACGCCATGGCGCTCATGCGCGGTTTGGCAACCGGATTGGTGGCAACGCTGAAAGCATCGAAGGCCAGGCCGGCCAGCGGCTCCAATGCCGCCAGCAGGGCATTCGCATCGGGGCCGGCCGGCGGCACGACTTCAATCGTGACCATGAACTTGTCTTCGGTCATGTCTTTTATCCGTCTTAGGCGTTTGGCGACATCATATCGACAATTTATGGTCGATGGTGCCGCGTGCATTGATACTTCATAGGTTGAATGTTTTAGGCCGTTTCTTAGAATCGTCGAGCAGATATTGATCTTCGAAAATTTTAGCGGCCGTCGCGCTTAACCGGTCCCTGGCCGTGGTTGTGTTGATTTTTAAACTTCGCACCAGGCTCAGCAGACTCGACAGGCCGGGATGCAACATGAACTGCCTGAAACAAGGATCAGCGTGGTTATGCCTGCCTACAATGCAGAGAAGACCCTGGAAAAAACCTTCAGGGATATCCCCCTGGATATCGTGGATCATGTGATTCTTGTGGATGACAAGAGCAACGATCGTACCATTGCCGTGGCCCGGGATCTGGGTGTGAAGCATATCATAGAGCACCAGGTAAACAAAGGCTATGGGGGCAATCAGAAATCCTGTTACCTGAAAGCGCTCGATTTGAAATCTGATATAATTGTTATGCTGCATCCCGATTACCAGTATGATCCGAGATTGATCCATTCCATGTGTTTCCTGATTGCCAATGGTGTCTATGAGGTGGTCCTTGGTTCAAGGATCCTGGGCAGGGGAGCACTGAAAGGGGGGATGCCCTTGTATAAATACA
>Ga0209536_100007705_pt1 | contig 16304 bp, 14 predicted proteins | sample DeeMarSeWOR28_12_FD_187461 | JGI IMG/M metagenome (GOLD analysis project Ga0209536, IMG submission 187461) | Marine sediment microbial communities from White Oak River estuary, North Carolina - WOR-2-8_12 (SPAdes) (version 2) | ecosystem: Environmental > Aquatic > Marine > Intertidal zone >...
CTGTTACAGTTGGGCGTTAATGCCGAATCACTTTCACCTATTATTGAGAACCGGCAACATGGCGATTTCCACCGTTATGCGACGCCTATTGACCGGTTATGCCGTCAGCTATAACCGGCGGCATCGTCGTAGCGGGCATTTGTTTCAAAACCGATTTAAATCGATTTTATGTCAGGAAGACCTATATCTGAAAGAACTGGTGGGATATATTCATCTGAATCCGCTGCGCGCACGGATAGTTGCCAATTTCAAGGACCTATCGAAATATCCGTACTGCGGTCACAGTGTTCTGGTGGGTAAACTGCAAAATGAATTTCAAGATGTTGAATACGTGCTGAACCAATTTGGCAATAAATTGTCCGAAGCACGGCATAATTATCGGGAATTTGTTCGCAAAAGAATTGAATTAGGAAATCGACCTGAATTGGTGGGCGGGGGGGTGCTAAGAAGCAGTGGGGGATGGGGCGTATTAAAAGCGATGAGCAAAGCTCGTATTCACCTTAAAGGGGATGAGCGAATTTTGGGAGAAAGTGATTTTGTCAAAGAAGTTTTGTCAGAGCAAGAGGAGAAATTTAATCGCCGCTATTGGCTCCGGGCACAAGGCTATGATTTTGAAAAGGTTGTGAAAAGGGTGGCAGAAGTAGTAGAAATTGACGAGGATGAAATTTGGAAACCGGGCAATCAGCCGCTGCGAGTGAGGGCCAGGAGTCTGACGTGCTTTTGGGCGGTAAGAGAATTGGGGATGAGCGGTACTGACGTTGGTAAACTGCTGGGATTAGGCCAACCGGCGGTAAGTCGAGCAGTCGTGCGAGGAGAAAAAATATCTCGAGATATGAATATACAGCTCATTAATTAGGAAATGCATTTTTTCATGACCGTCCCCTTATACTTGATAAAAACTATTTCAACGGCAACTGCCAGCCGGGATTTAAATAAGGGCGTCAGGATTGGATCGCTCAAACGCTTCGGAGACAAGCGCACATCAGTGTATCAGTTCCAACCAATAAAAGAATAACAGCCAACACTGATCATTAAGTGGAGGAGGCACTATGGTGGATGAAATCAAAGCCGCACAACGCTATATAGACATGATTATTGAGTTTGGCGTTAACTATGGCTTTCAGGTTCTGGCGGCCGTTATCACGCTGATCATTGGCCTCATCGTTGCCCGCTGGTTGTCCAGATTGGTTATGCGCGTATGTGACAAACGAAATCTGGATGTCACTCTCTCCCGTTTTTTGGGAAATGTCGTCAAGCTTACGGTCATCGGGTTTGTATTGATTATGGCGCTGGGTAAACTCGGTATTGCCATCACACCTTTAATTGCAGCACTTGGTGCCGTTGCCTTTGGTTCCAGCCTGGCATTATCGGGCCTTTTGTCCAATTATGGCGCCGGTCTGACCATTATCGTCTCCCGGCCCTTTGTGGTCGGCAATACGATCAAGTTAAAAAGCGTTAGCGGGGTGGTGGAAGAAATCGGCCTGGGGGCCACGCATTTGTCCACTGAAGACGGCGAAAAAATCACCATTCCGAATAAACATATCGTGGGTGAAATTTTGACCAATTCGTTTGAAAATAAAGTGGTCGAAATGGCCGTTGGCGTTTCTTATAAAGATGATTCCCAGCAAGCGATCCGTATCATTAGAGAGGTCTTAAAGAAGATTCCTGAAATTGTCGATTCGCCAGCGCCGCAAGTCGGCATACAAGAGTTTGCGGATTCAAGTGTAAATATCGGCATGCGATACTGGGTCCCCACGAAACAATATTTCCAGACCCTGTATCAAGCAAATCTGGCCGTTTATACTGCCCTGAATGAAGCCGGCATAACCATTCCCTTTCCCCAGCGAGATATTCATATGGTATCTGAAAACCAGGGTTGAGGCACTTTTTTTGAAGAACACTGGTGTCAAATCTTGACGGTTTGTTGCCTTAAGCGGTTATAAAAAATTCGATTGATTACGCTTAATTTTCTGAATCCTCCGGTAATTTTCTGAATCCTCCGGTCATTCCCGCGAAGGCCGGAAACCATAGGCATACGCATTACATGCATTACCGGGGGCCGTTGTATGAAGATCGGCTAATAGTTTATCCCCCCCATCGGACTTTCGCAGCTGTTGCCGTCCGATCACATCCTGTGAGGTTGCACCATTCGCTTAACGCTGCGGCCTGCGGTTTTGGCCGGCATCCCTTGACGGGGTGAGAGCCGCAAATCCTGCGAGCCGTCTCGGTACCGTGTCGGGGCAAGTTCAGCCCCGGTCTTTAACCTCAATACCGGTAATGTCATCTATCAGGTTTGCTTCATCCGGCAGGATACCGGCCTTTGGAAGTCTCTTAACCATTTTACGCCATCGCGGTTCCTGAGAAAAAACCTCGGCGAATATGGGCCGCGCCGCTTCCATTCTGTTTCCTGCAGCCAAGGCGACGGCCTGCCAGAATTTCGCTTCTACCAGCCCGGGCAACATATCTGCAGATCGCCTGTATTCTCGAACGGCTTCCATAAAATCTCCCCGGGTAAACACATCATCGCCCCGGTTCATGTGCTGGTAGGCTCGCGCAACATTGACCAAACGCCGCAGTTCATCGAGCGGTTGGCGGTGGTCGTCCACCCTCAGGTCAAATACGCGATCAGCCGTGTAGTTTCCGGTTGCCTTGGATCTGACAACGAGCATCGCGGCCGCCTGCCGTCCCCGGATATCACCCCCTGCGCTTTCAGCAGCTTCCAGAGTCAAGAGCAAACGCTCTGCAAGGTCACCCGTACTTGCGGCATACGTTTTCTCCATCATGGGTACCACACGTTCGTTTTCCATCATATTGGCCTGAACGGAAAAATGATGCCCGACAATATGGCCGGCATCGTCGACGCAGGAATCCCCCGTAAAGGCGTCAACCCCGTCATTGACATCGATCATGGCGACCTGACGCACGTCTTTCATCCCATCTTCAGCCAGCAGGGCCGCCAGTGTTTCAGGGGCGGATTTACCGCTGCCCATCATTTCCAGGCCGGACGAACCATAGGAGGGCTCGATAAAGGATTGGGTGGCGACTGCGCCAACGCCCGCCTTGGCCCAGGCCACTAACGCCCCGACTGCAAACCAGTGCGATTGAACGGCCACACCGATCTGGCCCGCTTCCGGGTCGTAAGCGATGATGGAATATGTTCCCGCATTGCGCGTTTTTTTTCCGGCGCCGCCGGCGCATTTTTTCCTTGAAGTTTTAGGCATTCTTCGGGTTATCATGGAACCGTCCTCCTAATTCTCGTTTTTGTGCGGAAACAGGCATGCAAAAGCTCTGCTCCCCTCTAAAGCTGTTCTGGATTTATCAATATTAAAACTTGACACGCAAATGCATTTTTTCTACCCTTTCTCCATCTTGAATTGAAGTTCGCCTGACACCCCCAACCATCAATACGAGGTGCTATCATGTGGGATGAACGCAAACCTGATGAGACAATTGACGTCACGGTCGACGGATACCGGGTCGTGGCATACAGCTTTGGGACCGGAGAGCAAACCCTGCTATGTGTGAACGGGGGGCCGGGATTGCCCTGCGACTACGTGCGCGAGTCCCATTCCTGGGTGGCTGACCATGGGTTTCGGGTGGTTGCCTTTGACCAGCTGGGAACCGGCGCCTCTGACCGCCCTGAAGATCCATCGCTGTGGAACATTACCCGCTATGTGGAAGAGGTGGAAACCGTGCGCCAAACTTTAAACCTGGGCCGGGTCCATCTGCTCGGCCAATCCTGGGGCGGGTGGCTCAGCATCGAGTACGGGGTCACCTACCCGGAAAACCTGCGGACTATATGCCTTGCAAACACCTGTGCCGATATGCCGCATCTGATAACCGAACTCGACCGTCATCGAGAGGCGCTCGGGCCGGAAACTGTGGCGATGATGCTTCACCACGAAGCCGAGGGGACCCTGGACCATCCCGAGTATCAGGCCGCCATCACGATTCTCAACTATCGTCACGTGTGTCGCCTGGCTGAATGGCCGGCACCGCTGGTCCGCTCGTTGGAGGACTGGAACATGGGGCCCTATATGACGATGCAGGGCCCCAATGAGTTTCTTTACATCGGCAACCTGAAGGATTGGAATCGGGTTGCGGACCTGCACCGCATTACGTGTCCGGCCTTGATTACGGTCGGCAAATATGACGAACTGACGCCCGCCTGCGCCCGGCGCATGCAACTTGCCCTGCCCGATGCGGAGCTGGTCGTTTTTCCAAACAGCTCTCACACGCCCTTCTTCGAGGAGCCGGAAGCCTACGGCCAGGTGCTGCTGAATTTTTTGACTGCTCACCGCAATTGATATCGCCGCTTTTTGAAATACCCCCCGCCGGTTGATTCGTCAAATGATAACGACGCCCGCGTGACGGGCGTCATTATCTTCTTGCACACCGAAGCGCGCTTATTTCATGTACGTATCTTCAAGCATGAAACGTCCCATCGGATTCTGGAAAAATCCAACCACATTGGTCCGGGAAGCATTGCGAAACGGACTGTAGTAAAGGTCGATCCAGTGGACGTCCTCTTTGGCCATGCGCTGAATGTCATAATAAATTTGCCGGCGCTTGGCCGCATCCAGTTCAGTGCGTCCCTGTTCTACGAGGGCGGTGACTTGCGGGTTGCTGTAACGGGTATAGTAGGACAGATTTTCCGTATCACCATATACGCAAAAACTCGACTTCTGATCCGGATCGATTACATCATTGGTCCAGTAGTTCACGCTGATGTCGTACTCACCGGCAACGGTGCTCTCCCACTGCTGGCCCTCCTCCTGTTTGACGATATTGACATCTATGCCGACTTTGCCAAGTTGATCCTTTACCATCACGCCGATCTGATCGTGGACCGAATCGCCGGCAGTAATCAGCAGATCGAGGGTCAGATCCTTGACACCCGCCTCGGCCAGCAGTTTCTTGGCCGCGGACGGATCATAAGGGTAGTCGAGATTATCGGGGTTGTAGTACATGGCGCCGGCCGGGATAAACGAATTGGCGACCTTGCCGAATCCGAACGTCACGACGTCAACAATTGCCTGACGGTTCAGAGCATGGTAGATCGCCTGCCGTACCCGCAGGTCATCGAGCGGTTTGTGGGAATGATTGACCAGCATATGATCCATTCGGCTCGAAGGATCCATGTGAACATTGATATCCTTATTGCGGTCCAATTCCTTGGCCCGGTTGAAGGGGATAAAAATCGCGGCATCCACCTCACCGGTCTGCAGTTTCAGAATCCGGGTGTTGTCGTTGGGAACATACGACCACTCGATACCATCGAGCTTAACCCGATCCGCTTCCCAATAATGGGGATTTTTCACAAGGCTGATATACTCGCCACGTTTCCATTCCTTGAAATTGAACGCCCCGGCTCCGGTCGGATTGGCCCCGAAGTCATCGCCGCGTTCCTGGAGTGCCTTCTCAGGCAGAACCGCCGCTGAAAACATGGCCAGTGCCGCCAGGAACGGGGCCGAGCGCTGTTTCAGGTTAATCACCAATGTGCGGTCATCCGGCGTGTTTATGGTGTCGATATCGGAGAACATCCCCGCCATTACGGACCCCTCTTTGTCCCGCAGGCGCAGCAGACTGTATTTCGCATCGCTGGCTTTGAGCGGGCTGCCGTCACCGAATTTCAGGTTGGCTCGCAGAGTCAAGGTATAAACCTTTCCATCCGGCGAAATCGTCCAGCTTTGCGCCAGATCGGGTTCAATGGCCGTACCGTCCTTCGACACTCTGACCAGCAGTGAGTTCATGTTGTTCATTACCCAGATGTCGGCGTTTTGAATCGTCATGATGGGGTCCAGGGTGGTGCTGTCCTGCTGCCGGGCTATTTTAAGAACCCCGTCAGCCAGGGCCCAGCCGGCCGGCATGGCGATCATCATGCCCAACAATGCTGCAATTACCAATCTTTTAATAAATTGTCTCATAATGGCCCTCCTTTGTGTTGAAGTGTTGTCGTTAGCTTGGATTTTCGCCCCCAATTAGTCCCTGATGCTGCAAAATTCAGGTAATCGTCTTTCGTTGTTCTGTGTCGTACAAGTAGCAGGCGACCTGTACCGGACCCATATTGATCAATTCCGGCGGTGGACCAGAACGGCATCTGGTCATTATCCGGGGACAACGCGGGTGAAAAGCGCAGCCGCCGGGGATATCCAGGGGGCTGGGCGGTTCACCCGACAGCAGGTCAGCGCTCAGCGAAGCTTCCGGGTGCATTTTAGGTATCGCACTGATCAGGGCCCGGGTGTAGGGATGCCTGGGATTTTGGAAAATTTCATTGGCAGCACCGATTTCAACAATTCGTCCCAGATACATGACGGCAATGGTCTGGCACAAGTGCCACACGACCCCGAGATCGTGGGCGATGAAGACCATGGTGAGGCCCATTTCCTGCTGCAGATTTAGGAAAAGATTCAGTATCTGGGCCTGAATGGAGACATCCAGGGCGGATACGGATTCATCGGCCACCAGCAAGTCGGGACTTACCGCCAGTGCCCTGGCAACTCCCACCCGTTGACATTGGCCGCCGCTGAGTTCACTCGGCTTGTGGTCGGAGAGCTCGTGCGGCAGTCCCACCATCTGCATCAATTCGGCCACCCGCGCCGGTACTTCACGCGGAGGACACATGCGGTGAAATTTCAATACTTCCGCCAGGGTGCCGCCGACGCTCATTTTGGGATTGAGCGATGCAAAGGGGTCCTGGAACACCATCTGGGCGCGGCGTCGCAAGGCCAGCCGGGCGGCACGGTCTTGGCCCAGAACATCCTGGCCGTCGAACCGCACGCTGCCGCCGGCGACGTCCACCAGGCCCAGCATGGCTCTGCTGAGCGTCGTTTTGCCGCACCCGCTCTCACCGACCAGGCCCAGCGTCTGTCCCTGCCCGAGCTTAAAGCTGACACCATTGACGGCCTTTACGACGCGGCGCGGCTTTCGGGTCAGCAGCTCCACAACCCCCTGCGGCAGGGGAAAATGGACTTTGAGATTTTCGATTTCCAGCAAATTGCTCATGCAGCCCCCAAAACTTTCTGCTGGACGAGGCTGTGCCAGCGGCGGCATGCCGTATAATGGTCGCGGTCAGCCTGCTCGAGCGCGGGTACCGCGGCCTGGCATTCCGCTTCGGAAAACTCGCAGCGCGGGTGAAAGCGGCAGCCTTCGGGAAAGCTGGCGAGCGCGGGCGGTTGCCCGGATATGGACGGCAACTGCTGCCGCGGTTGGGTCTTGCCGGGCTGGGATGCGATCAGACCTTTGGTGTAAGGGTGCAGCGGTCCTGACAATAAATCTTTTTTAGTGGCACGTTCCACCAGGCGGCCGGCGTACATGACGGCAATCGTGTCACAGGTTTGCGCGACAACGCCCAGATCGTGGGTTACCAGCATAATGGAAAGGCCTCGGCGCTGACGCAGGTCAAGCAAGAGGTTTAGAATTTGGGCCTGAACGGTAACGTCCAACGCCGTTGTCGGCTCATCGGCAATCAATATTTTGGGCCGGCAGGCTAAAGCCATGGCGATCATCGCCCGTTGGCGCATGCCGCCCGAAAATTCATGGGAAAAGGAGTTCAGGCGAATATGCGGATCCGGGATGTCTACCTGGCGCAGCAACTCGGCGGCGCGCAATAAAGACGCTTTAGACGACAGCCCCTCATGAAATTTGATGGATTCTGCGATCTGTTTGCCGACCGTCATTACCGGATCCAGATGGGAACTGGGATTTTGAAAGATCATGCCGATGATTCGGCCGCGGACGCCCCGCATGCGTGATTCGTCATACCGGGTAATGTCTTCGCCGTTGACGTGAATCGTACCGCTGCGGATGGCCATCTTTTTGCTGGGCAGCAGGCGCATGATGGCCCGGCCCGTAAGCGTCTTGCCCGAACCGCTTTCGCCGACCAAGCCCAGAATTTCGCCCTTGCGCAGGTCAAAGGACGCTCGATCAATAGCGGTCAGGACACCCGCCGGCGTTTCGATGGTCACTTCCAGGTCCCTGACTTCCAGAACTTTGGCGTTCATTCCCGCACCCCCAGTTTTTCCCCGAGACCGTCAGCCAGCAGGCTGAAGCCAAACGCCAGTAAAACGATGGACAGGCCGGGAAACGCTGTAATCCACCAAGCGGTCACGATAAAGTTCTGCCCTTCCGCGATCATGACGCCCCACTCGGCGGTGGGCGGCTGCACGCCCAATCCCAAATAGCTTATGGAGGAACCCGCCAGGATCACCAGAACAACATCGGACATGGAAAAAACGATGGATGGTATCAAGGCGTTCGGCAGGATATGCCGAAACAAAATGCGCAGGTGGCCGTAGCCCAGACTGACGGCGGCATGCACGAAATCGCTGTTTTTCAGCACCAGGGTCTGAGCGCGAACCAGGCGTGCGTAAGATACCCAGCCAACCAGCGTGATGGCAACATAGAAGCTGCCGAGACCCGGTCTCAAAACGGTAATAATCGCAATTAACAATACCAGCCACGGGAATGACAGCATCACATCCAGGATGCGCATGAGCACGATGTCGATGAACCGTCCGAAGTAGCCGGAGAAGGCGCCGACCACGGTGCCCAGAAGAAATGGCAGGATCACCCCGATTAGCCCCATCTGCAGATCGACCCGGGTGCCGTGTATAACACGCGACAGCACGTCTCTTCCGAAGTTATCGGTTCCGAACCAGTGCGTAAAGCTGGGCGGATCCAAAACATTTGAAATGTCGTGGGCATTCGGGTCGAAAGGGGCAATGACGTCGGCACCCAGGGCCAGGATGAACCAGAAAATGGTAATTCCCAAACCGACATACAGAACGCGCGGATGTCCACCGAAGCGGATCCGGAATCGTCGGCGAAGGACCGGTATCGATGTGGTCATGTTCAAAGTTGAATCCTCGGATCCAGGGCGACGGTAATGACGTCAACGGTGAAGTTAACCAGAACGATAGCGCATGCGAAAACCATGGTGATCGCCATTACCACCATGTAATCTCTGGCGAAAATGGAACTGACCAATAGCGATCCCAGTCCCGGTACAGAAAATACCGTCTCGATGATTACGGTGCCGCCGATCAGCCAGCCCAGATTGACGCCAAGCAAATTGATGGTTGGAATCAGCGAATTTCGTATCACGTGCCGGATAAAAACCCAGCTTTCCGGCAGGCCCTTCGCGCGGACCGCCGCAACGTAGTCGGAATCCAATTCCGTCAGCAAACTGGCCCGCAGGTTGCGAATCAGAATCGCCGACAGGGCAATGGCGATGGTCAAAGACGGCAGAAATAGATGATGGAGGTGTTCGATAAAGGTCCGGCCGTATCCGGAAACCGGGAATTTACCCAGCCAGACACTGAAAACCATCATCATCATGATGCCCAGCCAGAAGGCAGGGAAACCCAGGCCGACCGTGGAAACCAATCGAATCAAGTGGTCCGGTATGCGTCCCTGATACAAGGCAGCCATGATTGCCAGGGGAAGGGTCAATATCAGCGCGTAAATCAGACCATTGCTCACCAGAAAGAGCGTGGCCGATATCCTTTCCAAAATCAGGCCCAGAACCGGCATTTTAAAAACGATGGATCGGCCCATGTCGCCATGCAACAGATTTTTCAGAAAGTAGCCGTATTGGATGTAAACCGGCTTGTCGAGGCCATATTGGGCACGAACGGCTTTGATGACATCTTTTGTGGCACGCGGCCCCAGCAGGATGCGAACCGGATCACCGGGTATCGAATGGATCAGGATAAAGGTGATCAGGCTGATTCCGATAAGAACCGGGATCATCTGGATCGGTCGATAAATAACGAACTTAAAACGGTGCATAGTTTAAAATGATGTCTGGAATCAAGTCAGGTTGTTTTTTATGAGCCGCGCGAATCTATTTGATATCGATGAGTTACTTGGTCTTCAGCTTTCAGGGGCATTCAAATATGGCAGAAGTTTCGTGGTGTGTCAACAACCGTGCGTTTTGTCGGTCAGGGATTGTTGATATGTATATATCCGAAGATTGAATGGTGATAATTTAGAAATATAATTTACCTGTCCCTATTTTCCTTTCGGAATCTCGATACTGAAAAGACAAAATGGGGGGGAAAGGTTACACCGGTCAACGTGTCAGATGACATGAAATACCAAATACAATTCCCAGCCGACAACTGCAACGTAAATCCAGCCAAGAAGATACAGCAGGGCATGGGTGCTAATATTAAATCTTTTAAAAACAACAGTCCTGAACATAAAAAGACCGAAGACCGCAAAGATCGTCATCGCATACTTGGGAATGAAAAATGCGTACGGTCCAATAGTCAGCAGGTAGGCCATAAGCGGATTAACTTCGGAAGCCCCATGATTCAGCAAGAACAGGGTTAATAGTGCATCAACTGCACTCAGAAACAAAATCCCGACTATGGTCACAAAAAGCACCGGGCTGTATTGGTCAACTAAAAATATGCGGCTTTGATCGCCCTGACGTCTAAAAGTGCTTCTGTTGCCATGACCCACCAAAAGACGAGCGCTAAAAGCGGCCGGTTTCCGTCTATCGATTCCTGATCTTCTATTGCTGTTCTTATCCATAAATTGTCATCGCATCTTTCTGCCACCCATACAATCACAGTGGCTGCCATCTACGTTTTCGTAGAGCAACCATCATGCCACAGAAGTTAGTTTATCGAATGCTATGTATTATCAGTATATTATCCAGATTCGGCATCCACAAGCCAGGCCGCATTTAGGCATTTGCCTTCATAGTATTCGGTAATTCGGGTAATACCGGCAGCGGTTGGATGACCCAACAGTGGTGCCTTGCAATTGATTCAATTATGGGACAGGCAATATGGGCTGGTAATGCTTGGCCTCCGGGTAAAGCCGGGATAAACAGCATCAAAATATCAAAAGGGCAGCTCATTTCTGATTGAGCCACCCTTGACGAGAGGATTGTATTGCCAGCCTATAGCCTCCCTCTCGATTGCTACAGGCTTTCGGGGAGGGCAGAAATGGGTATTCTCAGGATGCTATACCCAATAAGCTACCTTAATCATGGTTGGACATGGATACAAGGGGCCTGTGGACAAAAAATTTCCGAAAAAGTCAAATACCCACCTCGCACGCTTCAGACAGACAGCATTTCAAACGGACTCAAGGCACAACAATAGGTCTGATTCCATAAGGCGACAGCTTCTTTAACGCTCGCGCAGACAGGTGTCTGATTGTGACAGGCCGTGCATATCACCACATATTCGATGATATCATTAATTACATAGTTGACTCGGGGTATACCACCACAGCCACAATCCTGAAGTTTCATTGATCGTCTCATGTTCACACTTCACCTCCTTTTGTATAGAAGATTAGCCCCATCGAGGCGCTCGTGAACAACTCTCAATGGCATGGGATTGGAACCGAATAACCATAAATAAGGAGACAAAAATCGAGGATAAGGTTACATAGGCAGGATTCAAAGGATTGGATTTTTCGGGTGGGAAAACTTTTGAGAATTTTTAGCCCGGCTTGTCCGGATAATACGGCCGTAGAAATTATTTGACCAAATTGAACCAACGGATTATAAATCCTGTGTAGGCGAAACTGGTCAAAATTAGAGTGGGATATGGGATCCCAAACTCTCAAAAATGGGGGATTCATGGACGTCATTCAAAGGATTTCTGAGTTTACCGGGTTGGCCCCGCTGGTTATCGAGGTGGTATTTCTGCTGATTTTTACATTTCTTATTACCGTCGCCGTTCTCCTGGTGCTGGCAATTTTCAGAATTAAATATGAATTGATCAAAATGAACTACATGTTCAATTATATCGCCCGTTTTCTCGAACGCGGATATAAAAATCGCAAACTGTATAAAGTGAACTATGATCGTGAATCGGAGGATGTCGTATTCGATATGCTGCAAAAGGGCAAATCCCATGAAGAAATTCTAAAAGAAGTCCGGGTAAGCAAAGACTTCATCGAAATCATTGAAGACGTGGCAATCGAAAAAGGTTTGCTGCCCAGGAGAAACCAGCGCGAGTGATCCGAAAAATTATGCTGGTTCTGGCCCCACCGAAATTATATTCCGGCTGCAGCCGGTCTATGTCATCTAAAAGACGATCGATTTTAGCACTCATCATTGGGCTGCTTGCTTGGCAGCATTCTGACCGGCAATGCGCCCATAGACCAGACAGTCGATAATCGCACAACTGCCCAGACGGCAAGCGCCGTGAATTCCGCCGGTGACCTCCCCGGCCGCATACAAGCCCTTGATTGGTTGCAGGGACAAATCGAGAACCTGTGCCTGGGAATTTATTAAAACGCCGCCCATCGTGTGATGCACTTTCGGCCACAACCGAATACAGTAGTACGGCGGATACCGCAAGGGCTGCGCACCTGCCAGGATCGGCTTGCCAAACTCCCGGTCCCTGGTCCGGTCGACACATTCACTGAAGCGTTCCACCGTATTATTAAGCGGATTGAGCGGGATGCGATAATGGGCGGCGATTTCCGGGATGCGATTGAACTTTTTGACGACACCTTTGCGCAAGCAGCGCTCTATTGGGCGCCCCGCAGCCCTGACGCCTGCTTCATCCGCAATTCCGATGCACGGCTTTCCGACCTGTAAAATGGCATCGGCGCGTGTTTTGCGGTCTGCCAGTTCATTGACGAAACGATTTCCCGTTTCAGGATTAACCATGATGCCATACGGAAAAGCAATGTAGCCGGCAAAGTCCGCTCCTATTCCATAGCCTTTTTCATCCGGACAGGCCCAGGGTCCCAGTTGAATCCATGACAGATGGACCGGCATGGCGCCAATCCGCAGGGCTTCCATCAATGCCTCGCCGGTTGTTGAGTGCTTATTGGTACTACCAATTTCGGCGGTCAGCCGGGGGTCCTGGCTGGTTCTCAAATTGATGTCATTGGCAAATCCCCCCGTTGCGAGGATGACCGCCTTGCGGGCTTTGATACATTTCGCGGTGCCGCCGGTCCCGCCCGGATATTCATATCCTTCCCGGACCAAAACGCCGCTGATCCTGCCGTCGGCATCTAACAAGATGGTCCGGAGCAGCACCTTCGTTCTAACTTTGATTTTCAAAAGGTTGACTTTTTGCAGCAATTTTTTAACGATTGCCGAGCCGGAGCGGCTGTGCGTGGTGTAGCTTCTGGCAACGGAATGGCCGCCGAATTGGTCTACGCGGTCTAAGTATTTAACGCCTAAAACGTCTATGGTCCACTGCAATGTCTCTGCAGAGCGCTCTGTCAGAACCCGGACCAGTTCGGGTTGGTTGAGTCCTAAACCGGCTTTGAGCATGTCGTCATACATGCGCCGGGGCGTGTCGGCAATTTTTAGATCCGCTTGAAATTGCGTCGCGGCTGCGGCCACTACGCCATCGCTGATGGTGGAATTCCCGCCATAGCCCATCATTTTTTCCAGTATGATAACCGAACAGCCGGCCTCCCCGGCTTCAATCGCGGCCGCCAGCCCTGCGAAGCCACTGCCGACAATGATTACGTCTGCTTCTTCGTCCCATGTTTCTATCGCATTTTTATCCGCCATATGCTTTTACCTCGATTTTTCGCCGGATTCCACCTTTCGGTCTACCAATGGAAATCTGGTCAGCCCTCCTTGCTGCAGGCCTGGGGGCCGGAAGCGGAGCCGGAAGCCGGGGTGGATCAAAGCCGGGTCCTCCGGGCTCGGATTCTTCACTCATCTAAAAATGCGGCCAGGAGGTTGACCACATTAATGCCGATTTTATCGACGGCATAGCCGCCTTCCATGATGAAAATGCAGGGGCAGTGGATTTTTTGTGCAATTTTAGATCCTATTGCGAGAAAGTGTTCACTTTTCAATTTGAATTGCGAAATGGGGTCCTTTTCGTAGGTGTCAACCCCCAGGGAGACCACCAGCGCATCCGGTGAATAATGACGGATTCGTTCGAGACCCTGATCGAGACATTGCCGGTAATCCTCCCATGGCGTTCCCCACGGCATGGGAAAATTGAAATTGAATCCTTCACCTGACCCCGTGCCGGTTTCATCCGCATAGCCGAGAAAATAGGGAAATTCCTGCCGGGGATCGCCGTGCAGCGAAATGTAGAGCACGTCAGACCGGTCGTAGAAGACGGACTGACTGCCATTGCCGTGATGGTAGTCCACATCCAGCAGGGCCACGCGCTCTGCACCGCCGTCCAGCAAGGCCTGGGCGGCAATGGCGGCATTGTTGAAAAAGCAGTAGCCCCCGTAAATGTCGGCTGCGGCGTGATGACCCGGCGGCCGGCAGGCCGAAAAAACGGCTTTTTGGTCGCTTTGGATCAATTCGACACCGGTCAGGGCCACATTGACCGAGGCGGTAATCGCCTGCCAGGTGCCGGCGGTGATCGGCGTGCCGGCATCAAATGAATAGTAGCTCAATCTGCCGTCGATCTCCATGGGCGGCTTTTGCCGGAAAGTTCGACTGGGCCAGCAGATAGGCAGCGCGTCGGTATCCCCGTGACGTTTTTTCCAGCCGGCATGCGCTGTGCGCAAAAATTCGATAAATTCAGGCGTATGAATTCTGGCGATGGGGTCGCGGCCGAACTCCCGGGGCTCAACGATCTGGCCAAGTTTTACTTCACCGATTCGTTGCATGATGCTGTCCAACCGTTCAGGGCACTCGAACGGGGTGACAAACTGGCCGTCAATTAGTTCGTATCTGCCGAAATGCAGATGGTGGTCCTTTGAAAAAACGGTGATCATTTTTAAAATCCTGATTCATATGTTAGAAGGAGAAATTAAAACTCCTATAGTGGACTTGGATTTCTAAATCAATTAATTTTTTTCCGGTGCCCGGCTATTGCTGGCACGATCCGGGGTTTGATTAATTCGATGTTTTTCTCCTGGTAAGTGATATTCAGCATCATGACATTGTCCGGCATTTTCAAGCGATCGGCCGCCAACTCGATGTGGGCATTCCGTACAGATCAATCCTCAATTGCATTATGCCAAGTTTTCCTCAAGATTTACCGCCAATATTCCGATTAAATTAAAACATTACGTTTAAGATGTTCACTGCAAAAAGGATAAAACCTGGCACCGCGAATGAAATTATTTTCAGGTAAAAAAATCAGCCGGCGGGCATTTCTCAAAAACGGTTTGCGCCTGTCGCTGCTGGCCTTTTTAGGATTTGGCTTTGAGCGGCGCAACAATCTAAGAACGGAGCACGTGAACCTTGGTTTTGCCAATCTACCACAATCATTTCACGGCTTTCGCATTGTACAAATATCTGACCTGCACGCGAGCTACTGGGTCGGACGGGACTATCTGATGCAGGTGGTCCGGGAAATCAACCAATTGAAAAAGGACCTCGTGGTAATTACCGGTGATATCATCACGGGCGCGGTGAACGGCTTCTGGAAAAAATGGCTGCCGACCATTTATGGCGACTATCTTGCGATGGTGGTCGATGTTTTGGGAAATTTGGACGCCGGCGAAAAAATGGCGGTGCTGGGAAATCACGACCAGTGGGACGGCAAGCAGACCGAGTTGCGCCTGGCGGGCGAGTTGGAAAGCGTCGGCATCCGGGTGATGCGCAACAGTTCAAAGAAACTCGTCCGCGGCCACTCCAGTCTGTATGTCGCGGGAACCGACGATTATTGGTTTGACTTCGATCTTGATGAAGCGTTGGCCAATATCCCGCCAACCGAATTTAAACTACTGCTCTGTCACAACCCCGACGTCAGGCAGCACATTAAAAACGGGACAAAAATAGACCTGACGCTCTGCGGGCACACCCATGGCGGGCAGGTGGCGCTTCCATTTATTTCACACCACTTTATTCCCATCAAAGACCCCTTGCGCTATCTGGCCGGGCTGGTCAAAGAGCCTTACGGATACACCTATGTCAACCGCGGGATCGGGACCCTGGTGTTTCCTTTCCGGATCGGGGCGCCGCCGGAAATTACCTGTTTTACACTGCATAAATTGAGGGATTGAGGGATTGGGGGATTAGGGGATTAAGGAATTCAGGGATTAAGGAATTGAGGGATTAAAGGAATAAAATCTATAAATTAAAAGAGATAGGATTCCTAAATCCCAGAATTTCTGAATTAGACCCCTGTCCAAGTTTCATACAAGATTCAGATAGAAAGAGCAAATACCTTCTGGTATTTATCTGCATGAAAGATTTTCGGCTGTATCTGCAAGGACATCGTTTTTAGCAGTCCCGGTGAAACTTTATCGTATTTCGTTGGTTGGTTCGGCACCGGTATACCCCATCCATAATCAACGCCTTCAACGTCTATAGTGGATTCAACAATCAGGGCTTCGGTTCCCTGGTGATATTTAACAAGTGCCCGTTGGACGGGGATATTCGGTAT
>Ga0209536_100007706_pt1 | contig 16302 bp, 34 predicted proteins | sample DeeMarSeWOR28_12_FD_187461 | JGI IMG/M metagenome (GOLD analysis project Ga0209536, IMG submission 187461) | Marine sediment microbial communities from White Oak River estuary, North Carolina - WOR-2-8_12 (SPAdes) (version 2) | ecosystem: Environmental > Aquatic > Marine > Intertidal zone >...
ATCCAGATATGAGTTTATTGACGAAAGAACATGAAATTTATTTGTTTGGAGAAAATGATGAAAATTTTGATATTGTCATGGATATTGAGAAAACATAGCACTAGACAGCATCTTGGCACTTTAGATCGACTGAAAGAACATTGTGAGTGTCATATTTACGGCAGAGATGACCTTGAACCCTATAAAGAAAAGTTACAAGATAAGTTTATGGAATTGTTCAATGTTCATAGGCCAGATGTTGTGATTGGTTATGCAGGTATGTATCTAATGGATCAAGGCAATCTTTTCAGAGATATGAAGAATTGTCTGAAATTATTTATTGAAGTCGATTACCATGACCAGATGGGCAAAGAACAATGGTATACTGACAATAAATTTGATCATATGTTTTACCGAAATGCTAATGATACTTCAGCAGTCAAAATACCGGGGTGCTGGTGGCCGTGGTCATGTTATGAAGATGAATTCTATGATGTACCATTTGTGCCAAGACAGAATATTATTGGTTTCGCAGGTTCAAGTGTTCACAGAATCTATACTGTTAGACGAAAAGCAAGAGATATTTTATTAGCTCACGGCTTGTTAGATGATAGAAAGAAAACAATTCTACAAACTGAATATGACGAGAATGGTAAATGGACTGGACAAAATGGTAAATATCAAGAGTATCTAAGATCAATTGAAGGCTTATTGACCTCAACAGAAAATAGAGGACCTTTTGCCAAAACTTTCGAAGCAATGTCAAGTCGAACGGTTGTTCTTTCTTCACCCATAATCAATAAAGAATTACTTTTTGGTAAAAAACAATGCTATGTTGAGTATAAATATAATTGCTCGGATATTGTAGAAAAAGCTAAATTTATTCTTGAAAATGATATGAAACAGATCAAAGAGAACGCATATATTGCTTTTATTGGTAATCATACAACCGATTTGAGAGCGAAAGAATTATACAATAATATTGTAAGATTGATTGAAGGTAAAGAAGTTATTAGAAAATGGGGATTGTAAAGAATGTTTGAAGATATAATCAATAAAATAAAAAAAATTAAAACAAAATTTGTTTGCCCTATATGTGATTATCATGGTTTGGAAATATATAATATTTCGCCAGATGATAAAAGTGGAAAAGATAATTGTCCTAACTGTGGAAGAAATACTTCATGGTCACTTTTACCATCTATATCTGATACAATTTGGGATATATTAAAAAGATATGATCCAGAAAAAATGGAGACTTGGAAATGAGATTTCTAATTCTTGGTCTACCAAAAACAGGGAAAACAATGCTTGTCTCATGTCTTTCTCGAATTGAGGGTTTTCATGTATTGGGAGAAGTTTTCAATACAAGAGGGCCAAATCCTCAAATGCCGAAACATCCCCAAACTGTGATTCAAGATATGAGAGGTATTGATTTACTGAATAATATTCATACATGGTACCACCGATATTATGGCATTTCATATATTCATGATATCACTGACTATTTGACAGACGAGGATATTGATAAATTTTTAGATACAATTTATCTTCCAGATAAACATTGTGCATTCAAATTACATCACCATCATATTGAACTTGCTCCATATTTGTTGAGATGGTTTAGAGAAAATCAGGATGTAAAAATTATTCATTGTGATCGAAATAATAAAATCAAACAAGCATTAGCAGCTATTGGTAACAGAGCAAGAGGCGAGAAGTTTTATGCCGATCCTCAAAGCACATTGAACTTGATGGAAGATAATATCAGAAGATTTGAAGAATTGAGAAAATGGTTCAAGAATCGTCATTACTATATGGAAATTCAATATGAAGATATGACAGGCGACACAGATACTAATATTCTTGATCTTAGAAAAATAAAATCTTTCTTGAATGTTGAGATGCCTGATTCAATAGATATTCTGACACGAAAGAATACAAGAAACAAAATAAGCGAGAATCTTACAAATTATGATGAGTTTTACAAATTTTTCAAAGACTTGAAAGGATGGCTAGATTGATGCACTATCAGAAAATAGATATAGATGGTATTTACTTTGACGGGATTGACAGAGAGAAAGATTATGAAATTTGTTTTCCAGTTGCTCCTTCGGGGCAAAGTGTTTTAGATATTGGTTGTAACGTAGGTTTTTATTGTTTGAAAGCGGCTCATCAAGGGGCTTTGTTCTGTTTAGGTATTGACAATCATCAAGAGTTTTTAGATGTCGCTACAGACGCAAAAAATCAATTGGGTTTTACAAATGTTGATTTTATGAAAAAAGATGTTCTGAATGAGACTTTGGATTTCGGTGAGTTTGATATTACTTTATGTTTGAATCTTGTTCATCATTTCAGAAACATTACATTTGTTGAATTTTTAGTACAAAAGTTGTATAAATACACTAAAAAGAAACTGATATTTGAAGTCCTAGAATGTACTGAAGGTGAATCTTGGGCCGTAATTCAAAACAGAAAAGGTAATCCAAAGATTCATTTGTCTGAAATTTTCTTCAGACAGTTATTTCCAGCAGATAATATTACTTCAGTAAAGAGTGAAGTAACAGAGGGAAGGATATTTGTTATTATTGAGAAGGAGGATAATTATGGATTCTCTATACAAAGCGTTTGAACCATATCTGAGAGGGTATATTGTTGATGTTGGTTGTGGCTCAGGTGACTGGTTGATATATCTGAAAAATAAAGGACATGATAGTCTTTTTGGTATAGACCCAGACGAAAACAATATCAAAATTTTAGGTAATAATAGAATCATTGGAGAATCAGTTTTACTAGAAAACATTCTAGTATTTATGGATGATTATAATTTTGATACCATATGCAGCATTGATGTACTTGATACATTTGTAAATCGTCATGGTCTTTTGAGATGTATGGAAGGACTAATGCACAGAAAATCAAAACTATTAGTACGGACAAAAAATCTTGAAGCGATTGAACATTTGAATAATATTTTTGATCTTGTGGAAAAGATTGATGAAACTAAATATGTTTTCAAGAAAAAACAATTGGAGTTGTGATTATGCAAAGATGGAAAAATGATGCCAGTCTCCATTCATGCGAGACAGTAAAAGAAGGACATCAAGTAAAAAAAGTTTTAGATTACTATGGTATATATGTTGATGAGTTTTTGAATTCAGACCCAATACAAGACTGGGAATCAATCGAAAGATGTAAAGAACTATGGTGGTGGTCTCTAAATATTCTCGGCAATAAAGAAGCATCTGATTGGGATGTACTTGATTGCGGTTCTAAAGACGGCCAGTTTCCAGAATATTTAGTTGATAGAGTAAAATCAGTTATAGGTATAGAGATTTCACAAGATTATGTCAAATACGCTGCAGAAAAAGGTAGGCCTATCGCTTATGGTGACGTATGTAATATGAAATCTGAATGGACAGATAAATTTGATTGTGTTTTCTCTCATCACCTTTTAGGTCTTGTGCCTGATTACTGGAAAGCATTAGAAGAAATGTTGAGAGTAGCTAAACCAGGTGGTTATTTGATCACTTGTAATGATGTTCCTGGCAATCCAAGAAAACATTATTCTTTTATAGAGGATGATGAGATTTTCAATGATTTTACAAAAGAAAAAGATGTTCAACAGATTTTTAGTGGATGCTGGAATCCAATTTTTCCAAAGGAGTGGGTTTATATAATAGAAAAATGATAAAAGATAATCAGTATTTTGTGTTTATGGATTATGAAACAACAGGAATTGATACGTCAAGAATTACTAAAGATAGACCAATTCAAATAGGTCTTGTTCTTACAGATAGTAAGTTTAAAAAACTCTTAGAATATCAAAGATATATAAAATGGGATAGTATTATGGAAATTCTTTTTGACAATAAATGGCCAGAAGAATTTCAAGGTGCTTATAAAGTTCATAAGATCGAACCAGAAACTATATTTGTCGAAGGCGAATATCCATATACTATAAGACAAGAATTGAATTTTCATTTGAAAAAATATTGTAATAATAGAAAGCCTGTAATTATAAGTGATGCACCTAATTTTGAAATGTTTTGGACAGAAATGATTTATGGATCAAGACAAAGCAAATCCTTCCCATTTCATTATAATGCATGGTCAATTTATCCAACTTTTCAGTTATTAGATGTAAATATGGATAAGAAACCACATGATGCACTTTCAGATGCAAAATTGCTTCATAAAGGTATGTTAGAAGTTAGTAAGAAACTAAAGGAGTTCAACAATGAATAGAATTAGAAATGCTTTGATAGTTGGTGGTAAAGGATATATTGGTTCGAATCTGAATAAATATCTTACAAGTAAAGGTATAGAAATCTTTACATTAGATAAAGGAGATGGTTTTCCGGCTGAGCAACTTTCTGTATTGAAAGAAATTGATTATATTGTACATTTGGCTGCTTATCCTGGAGTGGCTGCTTGTAAGCAGAATCTTCAAGCCGCAACACATGACAATATATCATCTGCGTTTAGAGTGTTTATGGTGGCTCATAATATTGGTATTCCTGTAATCTTTTCATCTTCACAAGCAGCAAAGTTTCCCGAACATAGTCTTTACGGAACTATCAAACGTATGATAGAATATGAAGCTATGAGGTATAATTATCTAAATGGTGATCTTAGAATTTTACGTTTTACAAATGTCTTTGGTGGTGAGAATTTCTTGACTAGAAAACTAACTGTGATTCCTCAGATAGTTCGATCTATCAATTATGGTCGACCGTTCAAAGTAAATGGTGATGGCAGTCAGACTAGAGATTTTATTCATGTGAACGATATTTGCCGAGCAATTTATAAGTGTATGTTACATGAGGATAGAATTCTTGAACCAGTTGATATTGGTACAGGCAAAGGTACATCGGTTTTAGAAATTGTAGAAAGATTCAAGAAAAAATTCGATTTTGTGTTTACAAATGATCTGAAGAGCGATATAATAGGACCATCTGAATCAACAGCCGATATAAAAGCTGCTAAAGAATTGTTTGATTTTGAATATAAAATTGAGCTAAGTGATTGGATTGATTCATTAGAAATAGAAAAATAAGAGGAGGATGATAAATTGTCAGGAAAGGGTTGTGGACCTGAATGTTCATGCAGAAAACCTCAGGCCTGGTGGATATGGGCGCTAAAGCTCTTAGCTATCTTCGGTCTGCCGGCGTATGTAGGGATTGTTTACCTAGTCCAGTGGATAGATAAATAAAACTAAAGAAAGGATTTTTCAAAATGTTTGAAGATATTTTTGATGATATTTTTGATGATATTTCTCCAAAAGAAAAAGTAACCGAATCTGAAAAGAAAGATGGAGTTTGGAATACTGGCCAGAAAGAAGACTTATGGCGAGTGCCTACGAATGATATCTGGAAGGCAGACGGTGATTCATGGGATACTTCAAACCCTACACCTCCACCTCCACTTCCGCCTCATGGTCCTTTGGGTAATACAGCACCGGATGATTATGATGATACAAAACCGTCGGCGGAAGAAGAACATGACCAGAATTCAGAAAGAAATTCTGGTGGTCTTTTCGAAGATTTATTCTAAATTTTTTATTTACAATTTATTTGTTCTGTAGTATAATTGAGACTTTGATAAGGTTGACTACCGCAAAAATAAAATCTAATCTATCTATAAGACAGATGAGAAATGTCAACCTGATTATTTCCAAGGAGGCTAATCATGAAGACAAATGAAGGTGCATATGCTTTTGAACATACTCTTGATCATGCTTTGGAATTCTTTTCTAAGGCTGGATCAGCGTTTGTGAAGTCTAAACCATTTTATGGAAATACCTTCAAGGGTACGCCTCCCGAATCTGCTCTAAGTCTTTTTCAGAAGTCTTTCATTGTCAATAAAGAATTGTCAATGAAACTTTTGTTCTGGCTTCGTGATCCTCGTGGTGGTGCGGGCAACCGTTCTGGTGCACGTGAGTGTCTAAAGTGGGTAGCTCAGACAGAGCCAGACTGGATTTTGTTGAATCTTGATCGTATTCCTGAATATGGTCGTTGGGATGATATACGTTCATTATTTGAGACTGATGTTGGTCAATTGGCAGCTAATTACTGGGCATCCAAGATTAGAGCTAATGATGTTCTTGCGGCTAAGTGGGCAGATAGAAATGACCGCTTAGTGCGTCAAGCTCTTGGCTTGAAAATTGGTCCTTTCAGACGTTTACTTGCATCTATTCGTCAAAATCATATTGTCGAAAAGAAAATGTGTACAGATGAATGGACAAAAATCAAATATGAGACTGTTCCTTCAGTTGCTATGTCACGTTATACAAACGCTTTCAAGCGTCATGATGCAGACGGTTTCTTGAAGTTCAAGGAAGATGTCAAGTCTGGTGTGAAGAAAGTTCATGCTGAAGTTCTGTTTCCTCATGATTGTGTTCGTGCAAGCAAAAATGGTGATACAGAAATGGCAGATGCTCAGTTTGATGCTCTTCCTAATTTCATGGATGGTACAAATGAAAAGATAATTGTTATTTGTGACACATCTGGATCAATGGATGCTCCTGTTGCTGGTGAGATTCGCGCCGTTGATATTTCTCAAGGTCTTGCTCTTTATTGTTCGTCACGTTTTGAGGAAGATTCTCCATTTTATAAGAGATTCATAGCGTTTTGTTCTGAATCTACATTCAAAGAATGGCGTGGAATGACTTTTAGCCGAGCTATCAGAAACAGACGTGTTTTCAATGGTGCAGTTGGTTCCACAAGAATCGACACCGCACTTGATCTAATCTTGAGCATTGCTAAAGAAAGAAATATTCCTCAAGATATGATGCCTACTTGTTTACTTATTGTAAGTGATATGCAATTTCATGATGGTGGCTCAGCCACAGGCGAAACAGAAATTGAGCGATCACTGAAAAAGTGGGATACAGAAGGCTACTCACGTCCAAAAATTGTCTTTTGGAATACAAGTTCATATCAAGGAACACAAGCAACAGCTCTTGATAAAAATGTTGCTCTGATTTCTGGTTTCAGTCCAAGTATTTTGAAATCTGTTATCAGTGGTGAAGACTTCTCTCCTCGTGGTATTATGCTAAAGGCAGTTGAGAAGTATGAAGTCAAAAGTCCTTATCATATTCAAGATAAGGACTTAGAGATATAAAAAGAATGGTTTCAGCAAAAATATATTACACAAATAAACTTATCATTTATTGATGTGAATATGCCATTCTGAAATTTTGATAAGGTAGGGTTCTGCAAACCAATTATTGGATAAGATGGGAGACCGTCGAACCTACCTGAAAAATAAAGACGGTTACCCATCTAAATGTCAAGGGGATATTCTTCCGCCACATTCGGTTGCCTAAAGAATATCCCCATTTTTTTTCTTGACAACCCTTCATTTTTTTCTTATCATATAGCCACATCTTGTCGATATAATAATTGAAAGGAGACGTAAAATGTTACCTGAAATTCATATTTGCTCATTTGATCAGAAAGAAATTGAAAAGATTGTTGTCGAAAAGGCTCTTGAGAAGAATTTGCCTGCAGATAAACTCTATGATATCATCACAAATTGGTGTGATGAAAAAATCGAAATCGTTTTTATTGAAAGGAATTGGCATGGATAATTTAAAAGAAAAATATGAAGATTGGGCAAAAAAAACATATAGACTTATAGAAGTTATTTCTATTGAACCAGACAAAGACTATCCTGAAACTTCTTTGAGAATCACTTATTATCATATTGATGGTGAAGTTAGGGGTATGACAGTTTTCAAACCTATTCGTGATAAGGAGATGTAAAAATGAATGATAATGCGAGAGTAAAAAGACTGTATGCAGGCTCGGAATCTCCGGTTTCTCCTAGAAATGAGATGGAAACTCTTGAATGGTTAGTTGAATTAGGTATTTGTGAATTTGCAATTTACTATGAAACTTTTGATGCTCTTATGGATGAAGGAACTGGTTTATCTTGGGAAGATTATATACTATAGGAGGAGATTATGTTTTTTTCACAGAGAGCTAGAAAAAATATGGAGTTGTATTGGAAGGCCAGAGCAACCGCAGTCAAGATTGAACCCAATATGAGTAAAGAAACTCAGTTTCTTGATCTATTTACAAAAGCTCTTGCAATTTCTGTACCGGAAGATGTATGGAAAGAATGTCTGGCTTTAGCCTTCAAAAGAATAAAGGAGAAGTAAATGATTACAAGAGAATGCAGACAGGAGATTTTTGAACATTTGTTAGAGGCCGCCAAGACACAGATGAAAGTGCGTCGTTGTATGATAGAGGGGTGCATTTTTGATATGGAGAAAGACATAGAAACAATGACTGCTTGGCAATTGATTTCTTTTGAACAAGAAGATGAAATTTTAGAAATTTTAAAAGATTTCTAATGTTTTCCTTGAATCTTGTCGATATTATATATAGAGACAATAAGAGAGGAGATTGAAAATGTCCACATTATATGAAAGAAATGTTTGGGAAATGTTGAAAGAACGTGCCGAAATAGCTAAAACAGCTGTTGATTTCGGTATAATTGATCTTCCTCGAAATATTATATGTTGTGATTGTTGCGAGGAATTCACAGAAGCTGAAATTCCTGAACATGAAATTTGTCCACTTTGTTTTTCTCATAAACTTGTTGTAAGAGAGGAGAAATAAAATGTTGAAAGACCTTTTAGTAGGTATTTCTAGTGAGCAGATCGAAACCATAAATGAATATTATAAAAAGCTTGGTATGTCAGATGCTTTTTTTAGTGAAGAAGAAATGATTTCTCTTTTTGCAGAAAACGCAATCATTGAGAAAATTCATAATGTAAAGAAAACTTATTTGGAGAAGTAGAAAAGGAGACCCAAAATGATAAAAGTCAACAAAGAAGAAGGTATACTTTATAAAGATCAGATTTTGAAATGCCGCTTGGCTATTTTCAGTCTTCTGAAAAATGCTACTAAAGATAAATGTGTCTGTTGTGGACACAAAATTATTCCTCATGATTTAGATGTCACTGTGGATATGTATGATCATGATGGCGGCTGGACTGTCTGTGATTCGTTAAAGAAACAGTGGCTTAGCATTCATTGTGACAAGTGTAATTATGATAATTCACTTTGGAAACTTGGTATTATAATAACGAAAGGTTAAGATAAAATAAAGTGGAGGAAATAACATGGAGAATTTAAAAGTTATCGAGGACGCAAAAAGGGAAGCAAAACTGGAATTGTTGCTCGAATTACTAACTTGGACACATGAGGAGTATATGAAATTGAAAAATGAAATGGATGATAATACCGATACTCTTGAAAAACTAAAGAAAAGCCCATATACTTATGGAAAATTTATTGCATATCTTGAAGTCTTTTATCGTTTACAAGATATGAGACCTACCCGGCGCTAATGGAGCATCAAGTCAATCCGGAGTTTATTCAGTATGTTGGTTCAGAGCCGGTCCGGACCGGCCGAGAGCTAAGACAGAAAAAATAAACTGACTTGTAAAGGGTTCGATCCCCTTGCCGGGCACCCAAAAGAGAGGAATGAAAAATGAATATTGAAAATTTCAAAAAACTTTTGAAAGAACATAGGATTCCGATACTAAATGTAAAAATAAATCGAAATCTTTCTTACAGTGGGTTTCGGCCTGAGAATTTTTTAGAATATGAAGATATCAAAAGTCTAACAGAATATATGCCATTCAATTGTGATTTTCGTGGTTCTTATTGTAGGTCTGAACGGCCTCAGTCTGAGATGCGGGTAAAAGGAAATAAAATGTGCTGTTGTAAAACGTGTCCTAGTTATATAGGGTACTTAGGATTTGTTGATTTAGATGATTTAGAATATTATGCAGATAATTTTTCAGAAAAGACTGGCTTCTGGCGTGAAAATGGTTGTGTTCTTGATAGAAAGAAACGGTCATCATTATGTGTAACTTATACTTGTAATAGGGATATCTCTCGGCAATTAAGAAGTCTTAAAGCAGTTTTAATAAAGATTGAAAGAGTTTTTATAGGGAGATATAATATTGAAAAGAAGAAAAAACAAAAGAAAGGATAATGTGATTTTTTTTCATTTTTTTTCTAAAGTTTCCTTGCCAAATGTCGATCTATATTATAGAACGAACAAGAAAGGAGAAACAAAATGACAGCACTAGCCAAAGAAAAAGAAAATAAACTGAGTTTTGCCGATGTTCTCAAAAAGACAACAGTTGAGAAAAAGACTACGGCTAAGAAGTCGGGTACCCCTGAGCTGACGGTTCCTGATCATGTCAAAGCTGCCATTGATCGTTATAATGTAGCCAAAGAGAAAATGAATCAGGGCAAGGCTGAAATGACTAATGAGGAGCCTGTGATTATTGATCATGTCAAGGCTGAACAAGACAAAGAAGCCTATGCCGGAAACTTCAAGAAATCTTATAAGATCGAAGGTAATAAAAGTAAGATTACTTTCGTGACTGCCAATAAATTTTCTATCAACCCGGCTGACGTTGAAGAAATCAAAGACATTCTTGGCGATTCTTATGATAATCTTATCGAAGAAAAGCCGAATGTTACTCTGAAAGAGACCGTGCTTCAGAGTGCCGAGCTTCAAGAGAAGTTGATTTCTCTAGTCGGTGAGCATTTTGCCGAGTTTTTCGAAACTACAGTGACCGTCAAAGTCAAAGAAGATTTTGACAAGAACATTTACAATCATGTTGACAAAGATACTCTTGATGCCTTGAGAATCTTTGTGAAGCAGAACAAGCCGAGCCTGAGATAAAATGATACTTTGCTCATGCTTCAATTAGATGAGCAAAGTATTTTTTTAATAAGGAGATTGAAAGTGAGATGTAAGATTCATAAAATGGTGAGAAAATGAAAATCAAAGAATTCAAGTATTTCTATCCTGAAAAACCTGTCTTAGTACATCGTGATCAAAGTCTTGTTGATGATATCAGTAATGATCCCAATTGGGTAGCTGAGCCTAAATATAATGGAACACGTTTGATGCTTCATATACTTGACGGCAAGATTGAGTTTTGGGGAAGACACGGCGATAAACTAGCCTATAACAATTCACCTAGTCAAGAAATCATTTCTAAACTTCAAGAGATGTTTCCTAAAGGATACTATCTTTTTGACGGCGAATTGAGACACAATAAAGTTACTGGTATGAAACATAGGATTGTTTTATGGGATGTTTTCATTTACAATCATGAATTACTTTACAAACAACCATACTGGGCAAGACGTTCTTTATTAGAGAATCATTTGACAGTTGGAGATAATCAAGATATCAGTCTAATTGAGCAGTATGCAGATGATTTCAGAAAACATTTTGCAGATTACACAGAAGGAAGACATGGCGACCCCGATGAATTTGAAGGACTTGTGATGAAAAATCTTCAAGGTAAAATCAAGCCGGGAAGAAATAGTGGAGCAAATTCAAGTTGGATGTATAAGATTAGAAAAGAAACTGGGAGGCATAAATTCTAATGAGAAAGATTTTGACAGCTGAAAAATGCCCAAAATGTAGCTCCACTAATATATGGGAAGATGAATGTGGAAATGTTGATTGTGACTTCTGCGGTTCTTTATTTGCTGAATGTCTTGATTGCGGCTGGGATGAGCATGAATGTCAAGAGGAGGAATAAAAAATGGATATCAGAAATGTTGAATACGAAAATGTAGGTGGCCCCTTCGAGAACTTTATTATTTGGTTGATTGCCTTTTTATTTTCTGCAAAAACTTGGTATTATATTTCTATGGATATCTTGAGAAATATTTTCTAAAGTTTTTTCTATTTTTGTCGATCTATATTATAGAGGTTAGAAATGAAAAGATCGACCATCAAAGAAATCAAAAAAGAGACAAGACGAATTCAGAATCTTTTGAATTTGAAAAATGTCACTGTTTCTTTTGATTCACTCAATTTTTTGAATGTCTGGGCTCTTGCAGACAAAAAGAGAAATACTGTCACTTATGATCTTTCTATGATGCTTCATAAACATCCTCATTTTGTCAAATCTATTGTTGCTCATGAGCTGAGCCATTTGGCTGTCAATGTTCATGGTCATGGACCTGAATTTCAAGAATGTTTAGAAAGAGTTTTGAAGGAGAAAAAAAATGGAAATGGACAGAGCTGATTTGAATTTAGACACTGCTAATAAGGCTTTTGCCGCAACTAATAAGGCATCCCGTTCATTGAAAACTGAAAATAGGGTTGATTTCTATGAATCCAGTTTCAATTTTTTCATGGGTGCAGTAGCCGATCATATTGATCCCGAAGATTTTGAAAGAATAGTCAAAATCACAAAAGAATATAAAGAATATCTTATATCTATATTGAAAGAAAAAACTAATGTTTCCTAGAATTTTGTCGATCTATATAGAGAAAGGAGATTCAAAAATGGAATGTGTAAAATGTGGTGAGTTTATTACTGAGTATGAATTATCTTTTAATGATAATCTTTGTCCATGTTGTGGTTCAGATTTGGCCCCATATATAATTCACAAGGCGGCTCTTGTCGATGCAGGATTAGCTTCATAGAAAGAAGGAGAAGAAAAAAATGATTACAAATTCAGTTACATTTTTTTGTAATGAGTGTTTGGATTTCTCAGAACATTATCTTAGCTCAATTTCAAAATATGATGTTGAAGCAGAGTGTTCAGAGTGTGGTAAGAAAACAATCCTGGAGGATGTTGAAAATGTCTAAAAGTTAGGAGATAAATATGGACAATATTATCATTCGAATAGATGATGGAGATACTTTTGAAGGTACGATTTCTCAGTTTAAAGATTGTTTTTTTACTAATGCTGATATCGAAACAATTACTTATTGGTGTAAAATGAACAATATGAAATTGGAGATTATTGAAAAAGAAAAAGAGATAAGGTTTGGATAATGACTTTTTACATTTTTCCGTTGACAGTTATAGGTTTTTGTATTATACTTTTCATAATAATCAGAAGGGAAAAATGGTAATGTATAAAGCTAAGTTGAGACCATTGACAGAAATTTACTTGAATTGTCAAGTTGAATTGATTTCTAAGCATTGTGAAAGACTTTGGCATCCTGATCATACTAAACCTATATTGCTTAGAAAGTATTACCAAAAATACTTTGGCAGTGATAAATATATAAATGTAAGACCAAAGAAACGAATTCAAAATAGGTGGGAAATGGTTTCAGATAAAGGTATGCAGATGAATGATGTTCTGCCAGAATGGTTTGAGCTTGGTTCTCTTTATAAAGTTCTGAGTAATGCCGAATGGAAAATGACAACAACCCTAACTAATAAAAGTTGGGATGATCTATTTGAAGTATAAGAAAGGAAGAGGAAGGAAGATTATGCAAACATTTCTGCCTTATCCGAGTTTTGAGAAATCAGCAAAAGCTCTTGATTATAAAAGACTTGGTAAACAGAGATTAGAAGCAAAACAGATTCTAAATGCTCTTATGCCAAATAGTACAAGTAGATGGAGAAATCATCCAGCCGTAAAAATGTGGAAAGGTTATGAAAAAGCTCTAAAACTTTATTATAATGAAATGGTAAAAGAGTGGATAAGACGAGGTTATAAGAATTCAATGTCTTTGTATGAAGTTTCAGATGTTATTTTACCCCATTGGTTAGGAAATTCTGAATTTCATTCTTCTCATAGATCAAATTTGTTGAGAAAAAATTATGATTTTTATTGTCAATATGGTTGGATAGAGAATTTATCGAAGCCATATATATGGCCAAAATGAAAGGAGAATAAAAATGGGAATTAAAATGGATCTTTCTTATGATTATCCGATTGATAATGAAATCGAATCTGGTGTTGAGATTATTTTGGATGATGAAGGTGTTCAATTGAATGCAATTATTGATGGACTTTGTGAATATAGAATTCTTCTTCATAAAGATTGTACTCTTACAGTTCACCGCCACGGCGAAAATGAGAAACTTTTCAGTATAGATTTACCGAAAGAAGCGATTTCTCTTAGCTCTTTGGAGGTAAAATGAAAAAGAAACTAATATTGACAGTTGGACTTCCTCGAAGTGGTAAATCAACCTGGGCAAAACAACAGGGTCTACCCATAGTCAACAGAGATGCAATTCGACTTGCTCTTCATGGTCAGGCTTTTCTTGCAGAAGCTGAAGATATGGTCACCGTGATTGAAAATTACATGGTAAAATCTTTGTTTCTAGCAGGACATGATACGATTATTATTGATGCTACTCATCTCAAATTGAAATACAGACAAAGATGGATAGATTTTGTCAATAAACACATCGACATACTTGATTGGGATGATCTTGTTCTTATTGAGTATAAAGTTTTTGGTACTTCAATGGAAGAATGTATTGAAAGAGCAGAGAAAGATTCCAGAAAAGATTTGATACCCGTGATAGAAAGAATGTATTTTGAGCTTGATAAGTCCACTATAAATTTACTTGACATGGCTGAGGATAGCTAAGACCTCGAAAACGAAGTAGAGCGAGCGAGTCCGAACTTGAGCCGTCACATCTAAAAAGAGGATGTAGGCGGCTTTTTTATGCGTAAAAAAAATATAAATAAGAATAACATAATTTCACATAAATAAGGGGATTTTTATGCCAGGAACCACAAAAATCACGTCTTCTTTTTATGAATTGACAGGTCATGAATTGAGAACTACAACTTTGATTCGTCTTTTCAATATACTTTTGGATGAAGACAGATTGACTTATTTTTTGAATATTTTCAAATCTCTTAGAGTAAACCAAAATATTATGACAAATATTGCTTTGTTTGATACTTATGAGGTTGAAGGTGAAAGAGAAGCATGGTGGGATAATATTAGTTACGATATTTATGGCACTCCCTATTTATGGTGGGTTATTGCATTGTTCAATGACGTTACTAATCCATTTGAGGAGTTGGTTGAGGGTACTAACTTGAAAGTTTTGAAGCCAGAATACCTATATACGCTCTTCAAAGATATGGATAATATTAGTGAGTTATAATGCCTTGGGATGAAAAGCGAGTAAATCCATATGTAGGAACACTGTCTGTAAAAATAGTAATTGATGAAAGCGTGGTGGGCGTTATTGATTCTAAAGATATCGCTGAATGTTACTTCATTGAAGATATTTTTTCACCATGTATTACAGGTAAGTTAGTGTTTTATGATGTTTATGGTCTTTTGGAAGATGGTCCTTTCACAGGAAATGAGATGATAAGTCTTGTTTATGGTATTGAACAAGATAGAGAACTTATTTTTCATATCTGGAATGTTAAAAGAATAGTTCAAGCCTCTGAAGTCAATTCAACCGCAGAAAGCCTTTTCGAGCTACATTTTGTTGATCAAACTTACTATAATATGTTTGTTCAAGAATTTAGCAGGTCTTTTTCAGAAGGAACACTTTATACAGACGTTGTAAAACATATCTTTGAAAATATGGTAGGCAGACGTTCAGAAAATCTAAAAATAGAGAAAAGTAAAAATGCCCTTCATGAAAACTGGGCTATGCCATATTGGAGTCCTATAGAAGGTATAAGTTGGCTTCTAAAAAAATCGGTAGGCGTGGAAAGTGGTACAAGCGGCTATGTGTTTTATAATAATACAGATGGTGGTTTCAGAACAAATGTTTATACTCTGAATTATCTTTTTAGTGGAAACAATGTGATTGACGCACAAGATTATATTTTTGAAGGTGAAAATGAAGAAACACCAAATAAAATCTATGAATGGTGGATTTCAGGTATTGATAAAGGTGCAATGAAAACAGGCGTCTTTGGTGGTTCTTTTAAAGGTTTTAATCCCCACACAAAAAAATTATTAGAAAACAAATGGTCTTTTAGTAATGGGGTTGCCAATACGATGATAATGGGGAAGAAGTCTTTTCTTCCCGATATTTCAGATTTATCTAGTTCTATTCAGTTAGGTAGTCATACTGAAGAAGAATTATTAAATGAGCTTTATGATAAATGGCTTAAAAAATATACTATTCAGTTTGCAGTAAATATTGTTTTACCAGGTAATGAAAGGCGATATGCTGGGCATCAAATTCAAGTGAGATGGCCAAGCAGAGATACGGTTCAGAAAAAATGGCAGAGACAGCTAGAAGGAAAATATCTGGTAAAAAGTATTACACATAGTTTTATTGGTTCTGAAAGAAGTAATATTACTGAAATAACGCTAGGAATGAGAATTTTAATGGATGTACGCATATTTTGAGAAATTTTAGAAAAATTAATTTTAGCTTATGGTAAATAAAACAAGTAAAAGAAATTCTGCGAAAGGCAAAGTTTCCCTCCAGGGTAAATGGGCGATAGGTATATCTTGATTTTCCGCTTTTCGTCTGGTCCCCGTTCACGTGAAAACTGCTGGGCAGGGTAAAACAGGTGGCAAAG
>Ga0209536_100007707_pt1 | contig 16302 bp, 32 predicted proteins | sample DeeMarSeWOR28_12_FD_187461 | JGI IMG/M metagenome (GOLD analysis project Ga0209536, IMG submission 187461) | Marine sediment microbial communities from White Oak River estuary, North Carolina - WOR-2-8_12 (SPAdes) (version 2) | ecosystem: Environmental > Aquatic > Marine > Intertidal zone >...
TTATCTTGCCCTCTCCCCAGACAATACCATTAATGTTGATGTACTGTCCGGGGATCAAACGGGCCCTATTATTTAATCAACGGTTCTTCAACACCCTCGGGTAATACAAGAAAAAATTTGTCGCCCTCTTGTACGCGCCCGTATCCCTTTCGTTGTAAACTGAATGCATGATCTCGCCAGATTTTTTGAATCGGATAATTCATTGCATCAGCTAACTCTTGAAGGGTGGCCCCGTCTTGCATCTTTTCGATCATGATCGCAAGACGGGAGCCTTTTTTAACGGGTTTCACTTTCTCAGTTCTCAGCAGTGGGTCAAAGTCTTTCGGCATTCTCCGTCCTCCCTTTGTTGGGTTATTGTGACTGCCGAAAGAAATATAAACCTCGCGCCTCATTAGGTCAACTCAAGCACGCGCATTGCCGCCCTTTTTAGGTCGTCATGCTCGATCTTCCAGTGCTCGTAACCCTCTTTGATAATGTTGTAATAGCGCTTACCGGGCACGTATTCGCTCCAGCTTCGGGCATGCTTGCGATTCATGACATACATCATGACCGTTATTTCAGTCCCAAACTCAGTAATCACTTTGACATAGCGCTTGATGTACAAGTGCGGATAGCCTTCATACCCATCAAGCGCTTTTTCATCGCGATCTTCGATGCGATACACTGCGCCCTCAACATCATAACCCTTATTGGGCACGACATCTGCGACACCCCTGAAAGTGAGTCGCCAGTTGATTAGGGTTGCGCGCACAACAGGCACGGCAGTCTTGCATCGCTGCATCATCTGATCCAAATGCAGGTTTGATCCATATGCAAAATAATATTTTGGTTTCATTTACTCGCTCTCCTCTATTGCTAACAAATTAACGCTTTCAAGTGAATATAAAAACGCTTTGGGTGATGTAGTGCTGATTTGTTCGCCCGTATAAATCTCAGCACGCGCAGCACATTCTTTCATGTATTCGTCTTTCGTTGCTTCAACATACCAACATGTTTCATTCATACGATTAACGATCTCATGCGCAGTGCCCTGAAATATTTCGCCTGTGTTCAATAAAACTTTCATTGTCTGCCCTCGATTAGGCGGCGAAATTCGCCGCCCGGTTCATGAAAAATTCAACCAATTCGCTATTGTTGACAGCAGCAGCAACAGGGAACAATTTCTTTTTGAACTGATTCATTCTGCGCAAGTTCAAACTCTTGGCTTCAGGAAACAATTCTTTTAATGCATCCAAAACGCTTTCGTTGCTGTGACCTCTGTCAAACAAAACTTTAGCTTCAGCTAACATGCTGCCTGCTCTTGGGTTGACTGCGCGTGAACTATCAACAGCGCTGCCCAAAACATTGTTCAAGAATTCGTTCAAGTTTGCAGCGCGACCCATTTCCCTTTCGTTTGCAACATTCAACATTGCGCGAGTCAGCTTCACCCAGTTGATGATCTTCGAAGCTTCAACAGTCCCGCTGTGATGTCTGAATTCTACAGTACCGTGTCTCCAGAATGATTCAAGATTGATTTTTCTATAACGCGTGCCCATTGCATAGCTGACATCGCGTAAATCATCAGCGCTTTCGATTGAAGCAACACTAACAGCTTCAAGAGTCCGAACATACTGATTGTTGTTGTCGCGACGTGAACGCGGCATGAAAGAATCAATATGCGATTCGTTTGCTTTATACATCTTGACAAGATTTTTCGCAGTTTCAACAGTCAAGTCGCGTGCACCGTGATGAACATGCAACCCACAAGACTGATTGATGCCTGCATTGATACTTGCAAGCCCTTCGCAAACTTTCTTGATTTCGCTTTCGAAATTGTTGTCGTTCAGAATCGGAGAAACAACTTCATAACCCCCGCGCACTGATGCGTCAGTCACAACTTTCCAATGACTGCGGGTACTGTGATTGTAGCCCTCAGCTTCGCAAGCAACACCCGCATTCTGCAGCGCTTGTGCAACATCATAGATGCTAACTCTGCAAGTGAATTCGATTTCGATGCCGTATGTATTCATTTTCTCGCTCTCTTTGTTTCTGTTCTCTCAATCAACAATTACATATTAACCGCGCCGCTTATAATTGTCAACACTTTTTGACGAAAAAGACGAAAAAAGTTCTCTTTTAAAATCAATCACTTACAGCGAACAGCACGGAAAAAGCCCGGAAACCTGACGAATCCATTGGTTTCGGGCGTCTTTCCACGCTTGCCCCCCTAGACGAAACCGCATTCCCATCACAGTCACGCGCCAACTTGGGCTATCAAAGTCAAAGCCCTTGACGGGTTCATCGCGCTCATTCAAGCCCACGTATTCTTGATTGCAACAGGTGCAGATCAAGTGCGGACGATTGTCAATTGTCGGCATCAATTCAAACGCACAATCTTGATCGCAAGTGCCGCAATGATAATGATGTTGGAGTTTAATCATCGATGCTTTGTTCAACAGTGACATAAAATATTTTTTTATTGAAATATTTATGTAATAACTTAGCCGTAGCACCATAAATTGTATTAAGTATCCATTCATTATCATTATAAATTTCAAGTGACCATTCATCAGGATATTCTTTAACCAGTCTGCATTTCAATGCATCTTTACTGCGTGAACGATCAGTAATTGTCACCCAGATTCTTTTAGGAAATTCAGAAATATGAATAGTAAAATCATTGTGCTCTAATAATTTAAAATAATCATTTACTTCGTCACAACATAAAGCTAAACGACCGTCTTTAAAACGATAATCGTTTTGCCAATCAAGTTTATGAAGTTCAAATGTTTTTCTCATGTTGTTCTCCTTTCTCAATAATCATATTCTTCGTTTAAGTGTCCGCACTTTCTGCATTTACGAATTGCGCAGTAATCGTTGCGAATGTAGCCCACTTCCCACTCGGGAATCCCGTATGTTTCTTCATCTATCTTTAGTTTCTTGCAATATTCAACAAACTTGTGATCGACATCGACAGGTTTGAAACTGTAATCGACTTCAATAAACGTCGAAGGCGCAATCATGTCTGCTTTTGTTTTCAGAAAAGCCCCGCAGTGCGAGCACTGCGGTTGCTTATACTCATAGTCATAATCATCGGGCGGCCCATTGCAGCCGGGCGGATATGACCAACCAAAGATACTATTGCGCATTAGCCAGTACCTGAAATACGTTGCTCAGGCCACTTGAAAACAACTGCGCTGTTATCGGGATCGGGCATGACATTTGATGCCCGCGCGGGTCCGAAACGTTTAAACGCATATAACGATTCATCCGATAGAGGCATACGAATCATGCCGACTGTTGATTCTTCGCCTGCTTTGCTGATTGTATAGCCCTCGCTGAATGAATCTGTTTTGACTAAGCGACCCAATCGTTCTTCAGGGTCGAACTGCACATCAAGCAAATCACCGTACTTGAGATTTAATGCGTTCATCAATGTTTCATGCAAGCGCACTGATAGAATGTTGTACTTGTTTTTATACTTTGAAATAGATACAGTAATCGGGGTTTCTTTTGTTGCGGTTGCACCTGCATAGCCTCCCGGACCACTTGCTTCTTTTGCTGCTTTACTAATAGACATAAACGCCATTTTTCGTTCTCCTAGTATGTTATCAATAGTATCTTCAACTTCGTCAACAACGATGTGAAGTTTTGCGACCGCTTCTTCGCGGTAGTTACTGTTCAAAGCCTGTTTGACTTCGCCCAATAATTTTTCAATAGTAATGATGTCATTAACCAGTTTCATTATTCTCCTCTCATTTGATAAATCTGCGCAAGTTTCATTTCGTGTTCTGCTGCGCTCATTAATGCAAGCGCTTTTAGAAAATGTTGTTCTGCGATTGAGCCCATACCGCAATCAGTTAGATCATCGCCTTCATCATCAAATAGCATGCTCATGCGAAGCGCATTGATATACTCTGCGAAGTTGTCCAGTTTATCTGCGAGTTTCATTTCATTCTCCCGTTCTGTTTCAGGATTTCATTCAATTGGTCTATCGTAATTTCATTTTCAACTGCAATGCTTTCAATAATGCTATAGACAACACCTGCGTGTTCTTCACAGCATGCGAGCATGCGATAATTATTGCCCTCATAAATCAAGCGCGCAGTGCTGTAGCATTCTTTTAGACAGCACTGCCCGGGCGTCTTTGCGCGTGCAACAAGTTTCATCGCGCATTCGCTAACATTTTACGATCAATTTCCTCAATCGCTGCTTGTTGCAATTCTTCGAATTCTTGCAATGTTGGTGGGCCAACAAAGTTTTCCAAGAATTCTTCGAATTTAATTTGTTCAATCATGTCTTCATCAGTTTCAATGTAGCCATAGACATGAAAATATGCTCTTGAATCTTCTTTTTCGGGTTCCCCCCAGTTAAATTCTTTCATGACGTTTTCCTCGCTGACACTCTGACTGACATGTAGTGACTGATTGAAGTATGTGCGCGAATAAACTGGGGAGACAACTTCGCGCGCACTGCATCCATATCCAATGACTTGCGTTCAACGTCACTGATTGCAACGCGATAGAAATTGCCTTCAGCAACGTCAACACCCTCATTGATAAGCGTATCTTTTAAACGCTTTTCTTCTTTCATGAGTTCTGCGATTTGCGCTTTCAAATCACCCAACATATCGATTGTTTCAATAATATTCATTATTCGCTCTCCTGTATTTTCTTTGCTTGCTTTAATGCTTCAATGAGTTCATCAATTTCATTCGCTCGAATAAAAACTTCAGCTTCACCATCATCGCCCACGATTGAGACAAATTGTTTACCGCGCACTATCACGTTTTGATGTTCGCAGTCTTCATCGCCCCAGCGAAGATGTTTATAAATTTTGTTCAGTTGCATTTTCTCGCTCTCTCTGTTCTTTCAATTCACAGTCTCAGTATATCCTTTTTATTATATTTGTCAATAATTTTATGCATTCGTAAGTCATTGATTTTGCTAAGGTTTCATATTTTTTTCGCAAATATTCAGCATTTTTCGCGCTTTTTTCAGATAATATGTACACATCGCGACGCCCAGCGCCCAGATCACAATACCCGCGACTGTATAAACGATGTGTTGCGTAATGATTGACGCGAAGACACTAAGCATGCCGATACCCCAGACACCCAAATAAAAAAATGACCAACGCATATATGCGCGCGCTTTATCAAGTTCTTCCATTATTCTTGTTCTCCCTTCATCATGTATTTTTCAATCATAGGCAGATCACTTTCTTTGACTGAAAAAATATATTGATCAAAGTGCGGCAAATCAAGAATGAATTCTTTTGTGCCGTAATGTGCAACTACTTTGTCCGGTCGCTTTAATGCGACCGGAATTTTTTCTTCTCTCATTGTTCTAAACTCTTGTTATAGTCTTCAAGGGTTTTGATGTTTTGATAATACGCTTGTTCGAGTTGCTTGTAGGTTGACTTGCCTTTCTCTGCTTTCGCAACAGGCAAAGGTTGAGGACAAGCACAAGCAACAAGACTAACGCCAAGTACGATCAGAGCAAGGAATTTCAACATGTTTTGGGCACTCCATAGTTGGACATACAGGACAATTGTTTTCTTGGCACGCTTTCAATTGTTCTTCAGCTTTTGTTTTTACGTCATATTGATGCGCTGCGACACCCCAACCCAACGCGCCGATCACCATAATTGCGGCTTTCACGGTATCGGGATTGAAGACTTTTTTCAGTTCCATCATTTGATCTCCCACGTAAAACCGGCTTTCACGCTGACATCGCCGCCTTCAACAATGCCAACTGCTGCATTGTATAGCATTGGTGTGCTACATTTCGCGCCGGGCAAACAACCACGCCTGGCCCATCCAACTGACAATGCCCACGTATCGCGAAAATAGCCGACTTGTGGACTCAATTGCGGATTATTAGTTTGAAAATTGTAATGATGATCAGTCGCAATGCCCAACGCAGTCGCTTCGTTGACTTCTTGAATCGTTTGATTGACTGTCGTTTCACTATAGTTCGTCACCGGAATGTACGGGATTTCCGGGGGTGTGACATAGGTTGTGGTATTGTGGTGTGAGGCTCCGCCTGCAATTGCGTTTTCTGCACCCATTGCAAGAATTAAAAATAAGGTATAAAAAATGTATTTCATGTTATCCCCCAAACAGGTTATAGAATTGCCGCGTTTGCGGCAAATGCACATACAAATTTTCGCGGGCGCGCGTTGCGCCAACATAAAACGCGCGATGTTCTGCGTCAGGGTTGCGATTATAGCCCTGCTGGGTTTTATGCGTCATGTCTGTGTTCAATAATACGTTGTCGGCTTCACCTCCTTTTACGCTATGAATTGTGCCTATATAGATGCGCGGTTCTTTCTTGAAGTTTTCGCCATTTCGTAAACAAGAAAGATAGTACATGCGCTTTGATAAGGGAATGAGGTCTAATGCATCATGCCAAATCGGTAGATGCTCAAGCTTTAAATCATAAGCACTATATGTATAGTCTTCGACAAGGTGAGTCGAATCAACAGGCAGAAATCTATTCTCAAGTTCGCCGCCCATCACCGCTTCGCCCTTGCGCAAACGTTCCCATATTTTAATCGCTTGAATATGCTTTTGATTGACTGCGTGCCCATTCGCGGTTGAATAATAATGCCCATGATATTCGCAGTATTCAGTATATTCTCGCAGAAAAAAAGCATTGCGCGCGAGTAGCATCCATGTTCCCTCTGATAGATCAAGTCCTGCATTGGGCAGATAGCGCACTGTATCAACAATGCCCTCCCTGTCGTCGGGTTCAAATGTCTTTGCATAGCGATCATGAATTCGATGCGCGATATTATCTGCAATAGGATAAATATTGCGCGGCATCCTAAAACTATGCGGCAGCACATTGATTTCATCCGCGTTAATGTGCAAAAACGTTTGAATGTCTGAGCCTGACCATTCATAGATTGCTTGATCGTCATCGCCCGCGATATAGATATATTTTGCTTTGCGCATGATTTGATTTGCCATGCGCCATTGAATAGGTGTCAAGTCTTGCGCTTCATCGATAATGACAACATCGACATCGAGCGTGATGTTGTGCTTGATGAATTGTTCAACCATATCGCTGAAGTCAATCTTGCCTGTATCTTGTTTGTATGCGTTCTCTGTTTCTGCAAAGCGTTTCAATGAAAAAAGGTCTATTCCTGCCCCTGAGGGTAAATCGCGCCACACTTTTTCGAGGGTCGTGTTTGTTGCTCTTGCAATATTAACAATGTGGCGCAGTCTATTGCCGTCTCCAAAAATACTATCAAGGGGCGGACCCGCTAAGTCTTCATTCTGTCGTTGTGAAAGTTTAACGCCCAACAATTCACCCAATTCTTTGTCATCTTTATTATTCATTACTTTATCACGCGTATAACCCAATTCCCTGAAAGCGATTGAATGCAATGTTCTGAAATTATCGAGTGATTTACGCGACAGCTTGAATTTTTGCATTGCTCGCGTTGCGGCTTCGTCTGCTGCTTTCTTTGTGAATGACATAAACGCAATCCGTTCGGGTGCTGTGCCTTTATCAAGATGCTGTTCAACAATATTCAATAACGTATGCGTTTTACCTGTGCCCGGTGGGCCGAGAAAAAGTGTTGTCTTTTTCATGATTGCAGCGGATTATTATCGCGTGAAGCGTAAGCTTGCAATGCATCGGCCATCGCGTTTACTTTCAGCGCAAGTTCTGTCAATGTTTCTGCAATCAATGTGGGTTCTTTTGAAACAGAAACGCGTTCACCGCTTTCATTGTATGCAACAGCATACATGCGCAATTCATCTTCTTCATTCTTCACTTCGAAACGGATAAACATATCAAAACTCCTGTTCAGGCAATCTTGGAATTGAGTATTCTTCATCTTGCATTTCAAATTCAGGTATTGACCATGTTTGAATTGTTGATCCCTTAATATTGAAACGTTTGTGATCGACATCGTGAAACGTATTTCTTAACAGCACATATAAATCGGCATCGCGGTCCATTTTGAAACGTTGCGAATCAAGATAACGTTTCAAGAAAACAGCACGCAGATAGATTCGGCCATCTTCTTTCCATGCTTTGCCTTGCAGCAATTCGTCTTTGTGTCGTGCGGGCGATTCTAAACAGAATTGCTCGACATGATAGCGGAACTGCCCTTCAAGGCTCGCATCAACAGGCGCTTCAATAATTTCAGCATCTGCTGCAATTCTATTGATAAGAATAGACCAATCATTATGCTTTATTTTAGTAGGCAAAAATAGCAGGGCTTCGAAAACCTTTTTGCCGAAAAGGCTTTGATTCGTCAAATGATCTGAAGTCATCATGATGCGCACGCCGTTGACGGTGATGAAAAAAGTCGGCGGGTCAGTGTTGATCTTTGACATCGCTTCAATAATCACGCCGGGATCAGACGAATCTGCGCCTATGCCGTACTTTCTTTGTCGGCAAATATCTCGATTACAGTGCGCATTGATAGGCGGTTGATCACACATGTACATGTATGATTTTTTATTCAAGCTGCGAATGATTTGTTGCACTTCAGAGGGTGCGCCGGGCCCCATGTATTTGACATTGTATTCTTGCACATAACGGGGGAAATCATTGTCGCCGTACCTTTTTCTTGCATATACGCCGCAATCAAACAATGCGTTGTTGCGCGACCCTTCAGGAAAACCCACGCTTGCAAGATACTGCAAACAGGGCGGGCCGTCTTCGAATGCAATCTGTTGCGGGAATTCAATTTCTTCAAGTTGCGCTTGCGTGATGCGCATTTCATTTGCATACGTGATGAATTCTTCAAGCGATAATGCGCGACCCTCTTTGATGCAATAACGGGTTGTGCGATTCGCATCAAAATAGGGCATGTTGATCCAATTGCCCGTATCTTGTTCGTTTGCAAGCTGCGTTTGTTTAGGAAAAATTTCAACACCGGGAAAATTCAGTGCAACTGCCATTTCACCCAGTTGTCTGCGAATGAGTTCAGCAGGAACAGGCTCAATCGTGAATAGATAGGCGTGCCCGCCGCCGCTTTTGCTGCGTAGTAATAACAAGGGAAAATTCAGTTCTCTGATGCGCTGTTCAAGTTCGATCAAATCAACATCATAACTGTCGATGTCAATGACACCGAAAAAACAGGTTGAATCATCGCGAATAGGAACAATGCCTAGCCCTTGTTCGCCGTTCAGGTGTTTCTTCCATAACATTTCTGTTACGGGTTCTTTGATTGTTCTTGCTTTGCCTTTTGCTTTGCCGCTTGCTGTTGTTTCGCCCGAAAGTTCATAGCGCCCGTGCGCGCGCTTTAATCCTGCAAAAAGTTTTTGTAATTCGTTGATTATCCCCATTATCCCCTCCAATGATTAAAGTATCCCGGCTTTTGACGAACCAGTGCCGGGAAACTGGCTTGGGGGCAAGTCGTCATTGGGGATTAGAATTGTTCTTCAGGAATATCCTCATGTTGTTGCGCAGTCGTATCGTTGTAATCAACGCCGCGTTCACCTGATGCGACTGCTGTCCTGAATTCAATTGCGTGCTGCATTGCAGCGCGATAATCATCAAAGACTTGATCGACAGTTAGGGAATCACCGGCTTTCCAGACATAGCTTGTACCTTGATCGCCTTTACGTTGCGCGCTTTTCATGTCATAAACTTGCGCGATGTCTTTCAGTTTGCGCCCGTTCACAACGCGATTGTCGATGCGGAAGTTCCACCGCTTCGCTTCTTTCATGCGCGTGCGCGCCATTGAAATCACTGCGGGCGTCAATTCGTTGTTGTTGGGGTCAAGATATAAGACATAAAACTCCATCGTTTCTTGCAGTTCATGCCCATTCGATAAGATGTCACGATTCTTTTCATCGCGGGTTGTTTGTTTCATCATATCGCGACCTGTTGCGTAGTCATACACAGCAACAAAGCCGCCTCCATCTTCGCGTGTGACCCATTCAACGAAAACATGTTTGCGTAAACAAGGAATAATTTTCAATGCTTCATCAGTGACATCATAAATTTCATTCGTCACTGAATTGAAAATCATGCCGGGCTTTGCGCCTTCAATGAATTCGGCTTCGCTTTCATCAACTTGCGGCGACATTTTTTCAAGCAATGCCAATCTCGGCACGGCATATGAATCAGCAGACAATTCATCCTGCGTGATATAGTTTTCATCAGCATACAAATCATCTGCAACTGTCATTGCTGTTTGTTCTTTTTTCGTTACACTCTTTGCAGTCATCGTTTTTTCCTCTCAACATTCGGTCTGATTATTTTTACCGTCCAATCAGACTTGGGACGTAACTAAAACCGTTGTTTCAATCATATGATATCCTGTTAAAGCAATATCAAATTCTATTACAGTTCCCCTAAAAATTTGATTCGGCAATTTTAATTCAACTTCATCACCGATTTTGAAATCGGGCTTGCCAAAATAAACCGCATGCAAACGTTGTTGCTTCATAAAACGATTTGTTGATTGTTCGATACGATATGATTTAAGTGAAACAGGATAAGTCGGCACTGCAGCAGTTGCCCAAACTTCTTGATGCACTGTCGCATCAATAGGAAAACCTTCTTCAACAGTATTGAAAACAGGCTCCTCGATTTTTGGCAAATGCTCTGCAGCTTTTGCAGCAACAGGCGCTGCAGGCACTGCGCTTAACCATTTCAAAAAGCTGCGACGTTTCATTTGATTTTTGCCTCTGTTTTCCAGTAAGCACCGAATAATTCCAAAGGCACTTCAACGCCCTCAGATTGCAATTCTTTGATGATTGATTTCACTGTGCCCGTGTTGACGTTTTCATTCACTTCAGGTGTCATATGTTTTTCAAATAACAGATCAACAAGCGCTTGCACTTTTTCTTGTTGGCCTTTTTCGAAGCGCACGATCACGTCTTCGTTGACGATACTGCCTTGACCGTGATCAACGAGCCATTGTACTGCCGCTTTCTTATTTTTCTTTGGGATGCTTGCAAATAATGCGGTCTCAATTGAAACGCCGCGACCATTCTGCAGTTTGAATTCGCGCACACCTGCTGCGCTCATTGCTGCAGGCAAGTCAACTTCAGCAACTTTGCGATATGCGGCCTGTTTTGTTTTCAACAATTCAGTGTATGTTTCGATTTCTTCAGCAAGCAAAAGCTGTTCGTCTGCGAGCACTGCGATTGTTTTGATTTGTTCATCACTAATCGGCAAATGTTCATCTTCGAAAAGTTCGAGTTGTTCTGACATTTTACTTTCTCCTGTTATGTAAACGTAACAATTTCGTATTCAATCGCGCGAGTGGATGCAAGTGTACCGAATGAAAAACATAATAAATGCGCCCCTCATTGAAAGTAATCCCGTTAGGAATATTTAATGAGGGGATTTGTTCAGCCCGTTTTTCGAAAATGCGATACCAGTATTTTTTCATGTCAGCAATTGAAGCTTGATGTAATGGTTTTCGAATTTGTCCCATTTCAAGACATTGACGCGGCCACTGTTTTCTTGCGATGCAATCATTGCACTGTTTGCCATCGCTGCGGGATCGCCTATCAATAAAATACTGTCCTCGTCTGAAAAACCTTTGAGTTTTTCCCGCAGTATATTTCGCATCGGCCCGGGCAACAACGCAGATTGATTATTCTCAAGTAATGTTATCAATTCACCGTAAACTTCAGCGGGCGAGATGTCATAGGCATACTCCATCGCGCCGGTACGAAAATTTCTGCGCACAGGTTTCTGTACTACAAACACACGTCCCATTTCATTCTCCTGTTATCGGATAAATATTATAGTTGATCGACAATTTCATTTGCAAGATTTTGCTTGTTAAGTAACGCGGCGCTGATGCGCGCATCAACAGTGTCGGGCGCAACGAGGTCAATATAGGTCACCTTGTTTATTTGCCCTATACGATGCGCCCTGTCTTCGCTTTGCAAGCGCGCTTCTAAGCTGAAATCCTGCGAAAAGTAAATCATTGTATTCGCTGCAGTTAAAGTCAGCCCTAGACCCGCGCTGTGCGGTTGGCCTACGAAAAATCGACCCTCCCATTCGTTCGGAATTAATGCTTTGTTCTGAAACAAATCAATTGCTTTTGCGCGATCTTCGTTTGATACGCCGCCGTGATACTCGACGACTGCGCCGCTTCCGTATTTTTCTTTCAATGCTGCAGAAATCGCAGCAATTTCGGCGCGAAAGCGCGCCCAGATAATGATCTTGCCCTCAGTTTCTTCAATCAATTCAAGCAACGATTCAATGCGCGCGTTCTTGTTTTCTATTGCGTATGTCTTGCCGTTTTCATCAGTTGCAAAGCCGCCGATAATTTGTTGCAAGCGCAGCAATTTTGTCAGTGCATTCTTCGCGCGCACTTTGCCGACATCATCGCGCTGACAGTAAAAGAAAAATTCTTCTTCAGCAGTAAGCCCTTCGGGCACTTGCAAATCACTTGCACGCGTTTCTGTTTTCAGTTCAGCAACATTGCGTTTCAATAAATCATCATACAAACGTTTCTGTTCTTTTGATAATTCAACATAACGTGTTTCGTACACTTTATCGGGCAAATCGAGACAATCTTTTTTGCGAATGCGAAAACTATAGGGCTTGATTGATGTAACGAGTTCATCAAGATTGCGATACGCGATCAATGATTCATAAAAGCCCTGTCGATTGTTACGAGTAGGCACGCGTTCAAATTCTGCGAAGTGATGTTTGAACGCAGTATAGGTTGTAAAACCAAGGATGTGGGGGTCAAGAAACTTGAACTGCGAATAAAAATCAAACGGGCCCTGCGTGACAGGTGTACCTGTCATGATGCGCCTGTATTCAAAATACTTTGCGGCTGCGATTAATGTCTTTGTGCGTTTCACTCCGGGAGTTTTGATGCGCGTGCTTTCATCGACAATACAAATCGCTTGTGTTGCGCGCGCAAGCATATAGAAAAATTCTTTGCCTCGCTGAGTGCTGAGTGCTTCAACGTTCATTGTAATAATGCGCAAAAAATGCCCATCGGTTTGCATTGCGTGTTCCATTCTTGCTTTGTCTGCTTTGCGGGGAGTTGCAACCCAATACGCGCTGCGATAATCGATATAATGTGGCATATGCACAGGAATTTCATTATCGACCCAGTTACGATGCACCCCGTTAGGGGCTACAACAAGGGCTGTATTAATTTTGCCATTAGCATAAAGATAAGCAATAGTATCAATAGCAATTTTTGTTTTACCTGTGCCTTGCTCAGCCAATATCGCAAACGCGTCTTTGTCACGCGAAAGCATAAAACAATCATGTTGGTGAAGGTAGGGGTCTGTCTGATAGACATAATCCACTTCAAAATGTTCTCTTGCTTTTACCATTAAGTAGTTTCTTCTCTATATTTGATTTAAAAGTAGCATCTTCCTTTGCAGGTTGAATAAAAACACTGCGTATTTCACAGTCATATAAAATATCCGCTTTATATCGTCTTGAAATACTTTTAATTGTATTCTCGAAAGTTCTGATTGCTGCAGCACATTCTTCATCGATTTTATCGTGCATGAATCAATACTCCTATCCCCATGCCTGAATCATGATAGATAACAAGATGTGCGCGTTCTTCGCTTGCGATAATTTCGCGCCACGCTTTCGGCACGCCCATGACTTGTCCTGTTGGGATCTTCTTTTCTTCAGCGCAAACATCGTGAAACGCAACGAGCTTGCCTAACTGACCATAATTTTCATAGTCTGTCATGACGCCCTCATAACGATGATCGCCGTCAATGAACACGACATCAAATGTTTCAGTGCCGACTTGATCAATGACTTCATGATCAGTGCTGTCACCGACAATCAGTGTTGCATCAAAGCCTTTTTCATTCAGCGTATTTATTACGCCCTGCAACGCCATCAAACTATTGCTGCGGCCCCAAGGCCCTTCAGGCAATTCAACTGAGACAATGCGCGCACCGGGATGCAATACGTCTGACATTGCTATTAATGTTTCGCCATACCTACTACCAATTTCTAACACGGATTTTGCGCCCTTTACGAGCGCAAGAAAATCCGCTAATTCTTCAGGATGCTGTGAATGCTTCATTCTGGGTCGTCTTTTGTTTCTGTTATCAGATAGCGTTTGATTGCTTTACCCAACTTAATAAGTGCAGGATAGAATACAATAAACGCGAGTACAATAACGATGGCTGCGATAACATAACGCATCATGATTATTTGCCTCCTGTTGGGAATACACCCTTGAATACGCCGTTCAAATCCATAATGCTTGCTGTGCCCTGCGCGCCTGTCGGGAATCCATACACTTTCACATTCGGACCCATTTCTTCAGCCCAGCGCACTGATGCATAAGTTTGTCCGTTGCCGCCGTAGGCCATGACTTGCAAGCGCACGCCCTCTGCTTCCGCTTTTTTAACAGCAAGAATGCCCTTTGCAGTTTCTTCTTGCTTTAGTCGTTCCCCTTCACCTGCTAATCGCCGTTCTTCGCGATCTGCTTCCGCGGCTTTAATGCGCTTTTGTTTTTCACCTTCAGCAAGATTTGCCATTTTGATTGCGGTTTGCTCTGCGGCTTCTGCGTTGCGTTGCTCAATGATAACGCGCTGTGAGGCACCCGCTTTCTGTTCTAACAATTTCTTGAAATCATTATCAGTGAATTGAACATCGCGTAAATTGACATTGACGACAATGCCAAATTCTTCGAGTTTTGCAGACAATACTGCATCAATACCGTCTTGCACATTCTTACGCCCTTCGCCCGTATAGATTTGATCGGACATTTCATTTGATGTCATGTTGCGCACTGTTGCGCGCGTTGCAGGATAAACAACTTGATCAAAATAATCTTTGCCCACGCGCTCATGCAAATTGGGCACATTCTTATCGACTAAGCCCAATTCAAGTGACATATCGACAAGCACGGGTTGCCCGTCTTTTGTCTGTGCAGGCAAGTCTTCAATTGTATATTGTTTGAAGCGCGTATCATATGATGCGATGTCGTATGTGATTGGCTCGATCCACCACAGTCCGGTATCAAGCGTGTCTTGTTGCATGCCCTTATTTGAACCGATCTTTTTAATTTTCAATCCGACTTCACCGGGTTCAATATCAGTGAATCCCGCGAGTACATACAACGCGACAATTGCAACAAGAATTGCAGCAGCAGATAATTGAATTGTTCTGAACATTTTGCTTTCTCCTAATTATAAAAAAATAGACGGAGCGGGAATCGAACCCGCGCTAACCGATTATCTGTCGTTCGAGGGTATAAGCCTCGTCGTGCTGCCAATTACACTATCCGTCTGTTCATTAATGATGAATATTTGCGATGCGTTTAAATTCTTCCTCGTTTGTTTCAAGCATCAGTTTTTGAGCCAACATCGTATCATAGTTGGGGCAATAATCGTTCGGATGCGCACATAAACTGTGCTGTCTTCGCGATTCATCATGCATGACATCAACATTGCCTGAGCGGCCATTTCTGATGCGATACAGTTGTCCTGATGCTGCACGCATATAGAAATGATCTTTGTCGTTCAACATTGCACGTTGTTCTTCGTTCAAGTGTTGCTTCAACAATCGCTTCGCACGCAATTCTTTCATGCGTCTGATGCGAGCTTCACGAATGCGCCGCTTGCGGGCAAGTTCTTGTTGTTGCGCTTGAACATGCGCGCTGTGTTGATTTTCAGTCCAACGTTCCCATACTTCATTTGCTTCATCAATATAGGCCGTTGTTGTTGATGTGCCTGTACTGTTGTTCCACGCGTACCACGCGGTATTGTTTGAAGACGTTGATGTGCTGCATGTGCCGCCTGTGCTTGCACTTGACGTAACCCAGTAATACCACGCGGTAGCATTAGAATCATCGAAATATGCAGCCATTTCAGCCTCCTACGACAGGAGGCACCATGATCACTTTTTCCGCTTTAGGGTCGAAAGTGTTCATGATTTCGCCTTTGTCACCGTTACGTTTTACTTTATACGCGATATAATTTTTCTTTTTCAGTTTGTTAAATGTTTTTTCTGCGATTTTGACTTCATCGGGCTTGTCTTTGTCCCACATTGTTTTTGTATCGCCCGTTTGATCAATTACAGCAAGTTCAGATAGGCTACTCATTAGGTGCTCTCCTTTTGTTTACGATAAGCTTTAGCGGCTTCAATTTCATTATAATCACATTGATTAATGCCTGCCGCGAAATTGGTGCCCTTATCGGGACCATATCCGATAAATACACGTTGATATTGCCCGTTGAAGAAAATGTGATCATCTGTTGCGATACCGTATCTAATTTGACCATCATCAACAACGACGCGTGTGCGTGTTCCTGTAGGCACTTCAAATACATTCATTATCATTTCTCCCTATATAAAAAAACGCGCTAATCAAAAGATTAGCGCG
>Ga0209536_100007708_pt1 | contig 16300 bp, 12 predicted proteins | sample DeeMarSeWOR28_12_FD_187461 | JGI IMG/M metagenome (GOLD analysis project Ga0209536, IMG submission 187461) | Marine sediment microbial communities from White Oak River estuary, North Carolina - WOR-2-8_12 (SPAdes) (version 2) | ecosystem: Environmental > Aquatic > Marine > Intertidal zone >...
CAACGTTAGAGTGGCCGTGGATCCACTTTGGCAACGAGCCAGGCCGAAATCCGTGATCCATAAATGCCCATCCATGTCCAGCAACAGGTTAGAGGGCTTGATGTCGCGATGAATTACAGCCTGGTCATGGGCGTGTTGTAGGGCTTCGGCGGCTTGTATACCGATCCTCGTGACCGCACGGATATAGTCCCGGTCTTGGGTCGATCCCGTGCGGGTGAGATGACGGGTCAGGGAGTCCAGTTGGGACTTGTATGTCTTATTGGTAGCTTTTGATAAGCCGCTTTTTAATTGACGGATAATCGTAGCCAGAGAGTGTCCATCCACATACTGCATAGCGTAATAGTGAACGCCTCGCTCACAGCCCACGGAAAAAACGGGCACAATGTGTGTGTGGTGGAGTTGCGCAGCAACTTGAGCTTCCATCTTGAAGCGTTTCAGTTGGCGTGGGTCAAGGAGTCCGACGAAAGGCAGCACCTTCAAGGCCACACATCGCCCCAAGGAAATCTCCCGTGCCTGATATACAACGCCCATACCACCACGCCCGATCTCCCGTAAGATCTTAAAGTCTCCCAGAATCCGCTCGGGTGGCATGTCGGTATCCTCCCCATGGAATGCCAAAGGCCACATGTCGCGGTAGGATCCTATCATCGTCAACACCGGCAGAACTTGATGCAGGACTTCGTCAATTGCAGGATAACGCTCGACGTATTCGGCCACACTTGGGTTTTCTCCCTGTTCGATCCTTCGTAGAAAATCCTCGGCTACCTTTGCCATCAACAGTTCGGGATCGTTATCAGAAAAGAGGGACTCCTGTGTCATAACTGTGACTCCGTCAGGCCCATGTCACGCACTAACTTACCGAGTCGAATCAGAGCTCGACCATAGCGTTTGCGTGCGGCTGCCGATTCAATTTGCAGCACATAGCTAATTTCCTTATATGATAACTGCTCAAAATCACGCAGTAAGAGTATTTCCCTATCTTCAACAGCTAAGTGCTCCAGAGCCATTTGTACACGGCGGATTTGTTCCTTTCGAACTGCCTGTTGACTCGGCGTTGGGCCACGAGTGATTAGTTGCTCGGCTAAGGCCGCGGAGGATTTTTCAGGTAGTGGGATTTCACGTCGGACCGTACGTCCAGCCACGAGTACATGTTTACGATAGGCCATTACTAATTGATCCTGAACAATCTGGCGCAACCACACGCGAAATGAAACCGGTTTACGCTCCAAATAGTCATGGAACCTCCGCGAAGCCACCATATGAGCATCTTGGATAATATCCGAGACACCAATCCGATTTTGTAGTTGCCGATCCATTCGTAGAGCTACCGTCTGCTCCAAAGTATCCCTATAGAATTGGAACAACTGCTCGAACGCCTGGGGATCGCCCTTCTGGGCCTTTTGCAGAAGCCTGTTCAATTCTGCTGATTCACTATTCTGATTGACCATTCTGATGAATCCCAGGATTCTTGGACACTGAATTAGTCTTAATTATACTTTCTTTTGGAACGATTTGCAAACTCTCCTATAGGCCTGAGAAGGTGTTTGATATTCAAGTTGTTATATGATCCATTGTTTATTGTAGTTCGTGTTGAACTAAAGCAGAACTTACCTAAGGTGCTAGACTGTTTCAAATATTTTCACCATAGAAGATTCTCTTTTGGATGACTCATAAGTTTCTGATCCTCCAACATGAGATCCTGTAGTACAACATAAGATAACATTTAGAGTGGCAAAACTGTTCGCGATCACACGTTAGCTGAGTAGCTCAGTCATAGGCAACTTTATTACAATGTAAAAACCATGCTTAGGCAAATGAGCTATTTCAGGCAATCTGAATGTTAACAAAATTGCTGTTACTAACCCACTACAGTTACTACTCAAGTGTAAGTGCCTGTGAGAATGATTCTGACTTGCTCCTATCCTTGGTTTCGCAGACTCCGTCCCTGTGGGAAGCACTTATTTTGGCTAAAGTTCTTCCCTATCATCATTACAAATGACTCAACATGTCCATCAGCGGGCCAAAGCATACGACAAACGTATTAACCCCACTAATAGATTACCTGTTGTTAAAACACATATTGTGACTGAAAAAAAGGTGCACAGCACTATAATAGACCGATGGTTAGATCATTTTGTTCGTTGTAGTTAGCACTTCGGATTACATCCATGATTCGATGCATGAATGAATAAGGCTGTATCATAATGACAACTTCACATGGAGTCGACGCGCATGCAGCTATGAGGCCAAAACCGTATCGCAGTAGACCGTCAACGAAACAAATATAAATAACTTCACAAAACTGCATTCTCTTGTCACATAACAAGCGTGACCACAGGTATAACAATATACAGTTGTAATAATAGGATATATCAAGGAAGAGTGTTCCCTTGAAGTGTTTATGCGAAAGTTACTAACAGAAGGCAAGGATTACGTGTATTGAATGGCCATGTAGTTTGCATACTACAATTACATGAGGTATATTGTTTGTGATAGTTCGTAATACTAGTTTTTACATCTTGTTCCTTTCGATTCTCCCCACAGTGTTGAGGAGTGAGGTGAAGGATCCATATGGATTGACGTTGACACAGATCGAACAGCGAATAGAGGAAGAAACCAACACTAGCCCCTCGGAGCCGAACTCACTAACTTATCTTCGGGCTATTGGGGAGCGGCCGGCACGAACTGTCTCGCCGAGGGAAATGGAGGATGCACGCGTGCTGACTCTGGAGCAATGCTTGCAATCAGCTTTTACCAACAGCAATGAGATCAAACAGGCACGCGAACAGATACTGGCCGTAGGAGGCAGTAAGCTGATTAACAATTCGCGATTCATGCCCAGCGTCGAGCTGATTAGCCAATATGAGCATTTCCGAAATTTCGGATCAGACAACAACACCGATGATGCTACCGGCATCAGTGCCAAAATCAGCCAGCGTATCTTTGAGTTCGGCAAGGACAATCCACTGGATATCAGTCTGCGCCTTGATCAGCGAGATGCGCTATTCAATTATGAAAATACGATTGCCCGAGTCTTTTGGCAGGTACGCAAGGCGTTCTTTTTCGTAAAACTGAAGGAGCAGCAAATTTCCACTCGTCAGGAGCTGCTTGCGCAATTCGAGAAGCAGCACAAAATAAAAGAGCAGAGAATGGAGGAAAACAACCTGAGCACCAAAATGGAGGTTCTGACGGCCTATCTAAACGTGCTTACCGAAAGATCGGCAATCAACGCGTTAGAGCGTGATAAATTCAACCGTATAATAGATTTATTGCGGCTGATTGGTTTGTCGGTCGGGGCCAACCAGGTTCGATTCGAAGGCCAGATAGACACCTTCGCTCTTAACGGATTCGATATGGACGACATGATTCTTCTTGCCCTTGCCCAAAGCAGTCAGGTGGCATTGGCCGAGGCTTATGTGGCCGAGCAGCAAAGAGAGCTGGGCCAATTGCGATTTGAATACCTGCCGGACTTGCGAGCTAGCACGGGGTATCAGGATGAAAATGGTAGGATTGGTGCCGACCTTTTCAATGAAGATGATACATGGGGATTCGATATCTTCGGCCAGCCGAAGATGCCGGGACAGAAAGAAAGCAGATCACAGAGTCTCGGTATATTCGGCGATGAAGTGACTTTGGGCGGGCCCGATCAGGGGTGGTACGCCGGCCTGCAATTGCGGATTCCGATCACAGAGGGCGGTGCGCGCAAAGGTCGGCAAATACAGGCAAGAGCTATGCTCAACGGCTTCAGAGCTGCTCTTGAAGATCAAAAAGACCGAATTGAATTGGCCGTGCGTCAACGGTACAACTATTTAGCAGAGCAAAAATTGAAAGTGGACTATGCTCAGGAGAACGTCGATATCGAGAGCCAGCGGTTCATGATACAAACGGAAATGAGAGACGTCGGAAAGATCGACGACGATGCTCTTGAGCGGTTCCGCGAGAATTTCTTCCGGGCGCAAGACGGCCTGTTTCGTGAACAGGAAGACCTTATCCAGCGGCAGGAAGACTTGCGTTTGTCAATACGGTTTTTTAAGTAGAAGTAACCTTAAAATGAATAGAATCAGAAACCTCAGAAACATGATATCAATCGTATGTGTCTTACTCTTGAGCAGTTTCGTGTCTGCACAGCAGGAAAAACCAGTGAGCCCATCAAGACCTCCGAACCGGACAGCCGAGACGCGTACGGAACTCTTAAACGAGCTTCGTCTCAGATCGGCGCTGGTGGACCTTGAGAATGCCAAGGATGCCCATGATCGCTACGAGAGTGAGTACCGGGATGCAGAAAGGCTTATTAAGCAGAACATTATTGCTCAGAAGGATCTTGATGATGCCTGGTCGAGGTACAACCAAGCCAAACAGGTATGGAAGCAAGCTGAGATCAAGCTTGAGGAAACGAAGCTGAATTTTCTTGCCAACGCCACACACATTACGATCATGGAGGCCAAAAAGTACTATGACAGAGAAAACAAGCGAATGCTTGATTTGGTTCTCAAGAACACCTCGAATTTGGCACAAGCTGAATCTGCGTTAGGCTTAAACCAAGATGAGCTCAGTTCCGAATCACGTTGGCAAGATCCAAATCGGATCCGGGCCCTACTCGACATCGAGAACATCATCGTATCGATCGTGAGTAAGGCCTCAAGCATAGGCAAGCCTTACGAGGAAATTCTGCCTATATTACCGTATGGTGCTCAGGAAAAGCTTACTTTCGAGTTGCTTACAGATGTCGTAGAGGTAGGTGTTAAGTTGTCCTATTTGGACCAGAGCGTCACGGAGCAAGTGTACTTGGAAAAGGAATCCCTACAAGCAATCCCGACTGTCATCTCGGCGCAATTTTCGCAAGAGGGGCAACTTGGTACTATGATCCAGTATAGTCTCGGTTTGGAAATGCTCGTAACATCAGACAGGAGTTTTTCTCTGTTGGTGACCAATCTTCCACCGCAGATCAGCTATTCGTTTATTGAGTCGGGCAGTACTGCACGCCTTACCAGTGTGCGCTTCACCGAAGAAGTCGGCAAACACGACTTGGCCCTAGCTCTGTTCGTTCCCCAGACGCTTAGTGTTGAGATGATTGATCAGCCTATCGACTTTCAAGCCTGGGTAGTCACGACTGAGCAGGCGGAAATGCTCAATGGTTTGAAGAAGCAATATACCAACCAGACGATACCCATTGAGGAACTGGATTTGATAAAGGCGGGTAGGGCAGATTTGGGGCTGATCCCCAAAGGAGCGGGTTTGCTGGATATCCTCATTAACAATGCATGGGCAGAAGTAAATCCCCAGCAAGACGTCCAGTTTGATGCGGAGCTGCATAATGACGGCTCTTTGAGCCTATTTGACATCATCCCGGAGATCACCTCTCCTATTGGGTGGACTGCGGAGGTGTCTCCGAAATCAATAAAGCGGCTTCTTCCGGCCGAAAAACTGCGAATACAGATACATCTGCGATCCTCTGATGACGTCGACGTTGGCGAATATGAATCGATACTCGAGGCAAGAGGCCAAAGCGGAGGCGAAGTAGTAGAAGCGCTGGAGAGGCGGCTTAAGATACGCGTCAGCGCTAAAGTGAGTATGATGACTACCTTGATGCTGATTGGGGGATTAGTCGTGGTGGTTGGAGGGATTGTTTTCGTTGGCGTTAAACTGAGCAGGAGATAGACATCTGGAAAATCGAAGATGAATCCTTTAGCAAAACAGGATGCCCAGAATGATTAAGATTGAAAATTTAACAAAGCGTTATGATGATGATGTTATAGCTCTTGATCACGTCAGCTATACAGTGGAGCCTGGTGAGGTTTTCTGTCTGCTGGGCGCAAACGGTGCCGGCAAAACTACTACAATCAATATTCTGCTCGATTTCATACCACCCACCAGCGGCTCGGCCAGCATCAACGGGTATGATTGTACTAAGTTCCCCCTGGAGGCGAAGAAGTACGTCTCTTATGTTTCCGAGAACGTCCAGCTTTACGGGATGTTCACGGCACGGCAAAACCTGGCGTTCTTTGCCGAGCTGGCCGGTAAGAAAGGGCTCAAGAAGAAGGACTATGACTATGTGATGCGCAGCGTGGGTCTACCGGAGAAGGCACTCGGCATGCGGCTCAAGAATTTCTCCAAGGGTATGCGCCAGAAGCTTGGTATCGCAATTGCACTGCTCAAGAATCCTCCGGCTATTTTAATGGACGAGCCAACCAGTGGTCTTGATCCAACAAGTGCACAAGACTTCTTGGATCAATTACGTCGGCTGCGAGAGCATGATAAGGCGATTATAATGACTACTCACGACATATTCAGGGCTAAGATTATTGCGGATAGGGTAGGCATTATGAAACAAGGACGTCTGGTTGCTGTTAGAAAAAGACAGGATTTTAAGCATGCGGACCTCGAGGAGATATATATGCATGAAATGCAGACAGTTGAGAATTCTTCAAAGTGAAGTACGGCTATTCCTGTATCTGATCCTGGTGCATATATATGGAAGAAGTCTATGGATTTTCCTCCTGAGATGAGAGGGCGGAAATTTCTTGCGCTGTCATGCCATAGCTGTAGATCCTAACATCATCGATAAGGCCGTACCAGTAGCGGCCCGGGCGCTGGGAATTATCCCCGATTCGAATCTGTTTGTCGTCAAAGTTAATCTTGCCGGAGGCATCCGCGGAATGATCCACCTGGCCGTCAATATAGATTGATATCTTCTTGCCGTCATAGACACCCGCAACGTGATGCCATTGGCCATCATCTACAGACACCTTCCCGTCGATACTAGAACGGGAATTGCCGGCGATCTTCAAACCCGTGCAGCCAAAGTGCAGGACATTGCCACTGAGATTCCCCTGGAGCCTCCAGGAACGGTCACCCTTTGTGATTATACTCCGGTAGTCCCGGGAGATCCTATCGGTCTTGATCCAGGCGCAGACCGTTATCTGGTTGATGACCGCAAAGTCATTACTGTCTACGATCTCGACATAGTCGTTGATGCCATCGAACTGGAGAGCACCACCGATGATCCCTTGCGTCCAGGTCGGACCGCCCACAAGCCGTCCTTGATAGTCGGAGGAAATGCTATTCTCGGCTGTGCTCTCTGAGTCGTAGTCGAGTTTCCAGTGGGCGACGAATTGGCCGCTATTGAAGCTCCATACCTCACCAGTGGCTACAGAACCGTCGGCTCCGACTTCGTCGACGCGCCAGTGGTAGGTTTCACTTCTTTGGAGCGGCGGTAGTTCCGCGGATTCGGTCGTGACTTCCGCCAACAGCGACAGCTCTTCGGGTGCCGAGCCGAAGTAGACTCGATGGGCGACGGCATCGATTCCCGAAACCCAGGTGAGTTTCAACCCCGTTGTCGCAGACCCCGCATCGACTCCGTCAGCGGGATAAGGTCTGATTGCAATGGGCTTTGGGTTTCGTGATATGGCTTCGAGTTCTTCAAGTTTCGCACGCGCAACTTTCATAATGGACAAATTGCCTAAGAGCACCTTGTACACACCGTCGTTATCTTTCCAGCGCATCAAAACGGATCGGGGGGATTCTGCGGTAACAGTATCGCCGTAGTACGCCAGGTCTGTAATCCGGGATTCCAGCGTCACAAGGGACTGAGCCGAACTCTGCAAGCTCGTCAGCTTCTGAAGAGTTGGCGACATTGAGGCTGCCGTCGCTGGGTTTTCAAAATGGGCCATCAATGCTTCCTGGAACTCCCTACTTAGAGTCTCCATGTCCGGTGCGCTGGGGTATCGCCCATCAGTAAGTTCGGCAAATATGTCTAGCGCTTCGATAAAAAGCTTCTCTTCCGTGAGCAATTCCAGCTTGTCCATCACCAAAGTAGAATCACTTGGTATGTCGACTTCAAATTGACTGGATTCCACCTCGATGTCCCATACAAAATCATGAACCAGCATCTTCTTCATGGATTCCCCAGCCTCTCCCATGAATTCAATATCCAGCTGAATAGGGAGCTTTGAATCGATGTCGACCCAAAGTCGCCCAGTTGCTTTCTTGATGAAGATGTCATCAGCAATGTTGAGATTATTCAATTCAAAACCCTCCACTTTGATATCGTCGATAATGCTGCGACCCAGGGCGAAACATTCATTGTCCGCAAAGTGTCTGACCAGAGCCCTCGGGTCACCATTTTCGCTTTGAATCTTCTGGAGAATATCGTGAGTGAGTCTCATGCTCGCATGCTGCTTCTGCTCAGGCATAATCCTCACAACTAATTCCTCATCCGTCAAAACGAACGTTTCCTGCGAGATCATCCCCTCAGAATATACCGTCATGCGCATACCGGTGTCTTTTGCAATGACGGTCTTTATATCAATTTGGTTAGTTTCGCCGGCGGGTGCGTCCATCATAGTCATTTCAGCTTCATACGTGAATGCGGTCATCTGCTCAATCCGTTCGAGTACTTCATTCGGCTCGATGCCACCACCGCACAGAACCATGCCCAAGAGCACAACAATGGCAATTACAATTACTATGATAAGCTTCGTGGGTGAAAGTTTCATAACTTCTCTCCATGCTGCAGCACCTCTTCGGACACTGCGGTTAAGGTATACAAGTTTTCGTTCGTATGAACATAAATGGGACATTTTCCTTTACTGCCCGTATACTTCTTTGCAACTTTAATCCACAAAAGTCGTATACCTGATGAATTTTCAGGCTCACGACGCCTATCATCGGTTCTTCACGGCCGAACCAGGGCAACTCCCTTATTCACCAGCCAGGTGTGTTCAGTGCTCCTGTTCTGTGGCAAAATCGTATATTTCTTACCCTTGACCATGTCACCAAACTGCCAAGGGGACAATTTGACCATGAATACCTTGTACCTCTGCGTGGAACTGATGCGGGTCAATGTGCCCATGTAATTGTTGCGGCCAATTACGATGTCCTTACATCCTTGGGCCTTGAGGATAAAATTAAAACCGGCTTTATCTCTGAAGTCGTCAAGCTGGCGGTGGTCCTGACCATTGATCCACTCCGCTATGCTTATCACGAAGCTGGCTCCCTCTGGGAGTGTGCGTCTACCCTCTGGCAGTCTCTCATCGCCGTCCCAGTAAAGTCCGTCAATGTGTGCATGTTCTATGTATCGATACTCAGCTTGGGGATACTCATGCGGCTCAATTCTCACAAACGAATCACCAGAGTTGGCCCTGAAAAATTCGACGACATCGTCGCGCATCTCATTACGAATTTCATGTGAGACGCCGTTGTATGTGACCATTTGAGCGGAAACACCTAACTCGCCATAAATCGACTTGCTCGTTTCCCAGCGTTTGTCCATTGGCTTTCCGATTACGGACCATATTAATTCCGCGTGCTCCTGGCTGAAACAGTCCCGCCCCATTGTTGTATCGTTTCGGTCAAATGATCCCATGTAGATGTACTGGCGTACTCTTCTGTAGGCATTATGATCGAACTTTATACCGGTTATTTCCCTCAGGTCTGCTATGCCGACCGGATAAGGCAGCTCGTTTCCTTTCCACTTTTCAGTCGGAAACGTCGGAATCCCATTGACTCCGCCGGATGCAACCGCCTGAACGATTTCCGGATGCAGAATGGGAAACCTGTTTGTGAATGTCCCCGAAGCGGAAAAGCCGTGCATGAAGACCTTGTCCTTGACCTTCAGCCCACTTCTTTCCAGAAGGCTGTGGGCATCGTTGATCATCGCAACCAACTGCAGATCAATTCTCTTTAGCGGCCCATCCTTTATCAGCAATGTGTCTTCGTCTAGTGAGTGTGTATAGGCTTGGCCCGGACGGGGAAATATCGGCACCAGAAGCGGCACTTTCAGTGATTTGGCAAAGTTGAACGCATAGGAATCTGCGGCAAGCCTCTTTGCCCTTTGCCTGTGGAAATTGAAATCGTCGGAGTCTGTGCCGGTATTGTTTGTCTCGACTAGAATGTGCACCGCGTGCTCGCGTTGAACGTCAGCCGGGATATGCAGGAAGTATGGATAGTTGAATCCCTTGTCGGGGTCAGCCCCGACTTCCACGAGCACAGCATCGTTCAACACGAGTCTCTCCTGGTCGCGAACCACGACGGTCGCATAGTGATCCGGCTCTTCGGATCCGCATACTTCAGTACCTAGTGCAACGACCTTGTATTGATAGCGATCTGGCTCCTCGGATTCGAGTACTTCAGTACCTGGCACAACAACCTTGCATTTCTCGATCACAAAGAGTTGCCGGTAATCGTTCTTCCACATGTATGTCCACGAATTCCCAATCTTCAACGGCAGAAAATCTTCGCTCCAAACGGGAGCATAGTATTCCATTAGTATTGCCCGCGTCGTCGTGCCGTCCGAGTGTTCGTACTGCATCATAACCAGCCCGACACCCCGGGCAAACCACAGGTGCCGTGTTCCGTTAAGGAAGGCAGTTTCCTCATCCGAACCTCCAGTCATACCCGTGAACGTAGTTATGTGCTCGATACAATTATCGAATTTGCCTGCAAGAACACCAACAGTTATCCCGGCCCTCAATTCCACATCGGCACGCCCGTTTTTATCCGATACATGAGACCAACTGTCTCCGACATTCATACCGGAGCGAAACAAATCCATACCCATCATCGGACAGCCTATGTAAGAGAACACCTGGCACCAAGACACCGGTTCCTCTGGCATACCATTTGTCGAGGTTCCGACGAATCGCAGGGTTCGGCCTGCCATCATAGTGTAGCTCCCTGAGCCGACTCTCATGCCGTTCGCTTTGGTTGCAGTCGAGTTTATCTGAAACCTCGTCATCCAGCCCTCAGGGGCCGCTGTTTCAGTATTGGGCTCCGAAGTGAGTGAGACTTCCAGCGCCGCCAAAAGTGTACACAGCGCAAATGCCACTCGGCGCGAATTTAGAATCCACTGAGAACATGCTGATGATTCCATAGTCGTTTCTCCTACATATTTGACTCGGGATTTTCCATAGTAAAGTTTCGCACTCACCTATTACCTTATACAGCCAAAGTGAGTATTTCGATTAAGAATTCAAATTTTTGGTCATAATCCGGGTAAATAGCCTTTTCAACAAGAGCGGCTGGCGCATTTCTACTGTCTGTTTCGGATTGATTGGACGATCTTCCGGCCGCAACGGCGGTAAAGTAGATCACCCTCTGTGCAAGAATGGCAATCCAAAAGTAACTGCATAATCTAATTAAGATTGTCATGTGTACAACTTCCTAATTAAGTTAGTCGTGCTGCATCTTTAACCTTCTCTTTTCCTACTTATTTACCTGCTTAAGGGATATCTATGTGACTGTGAAAATGTGTTCTTTGAGAATATCTACAGCTACATTGAGAATCACACGTCACTTCATCTGTATGTCATGGTTTTTCTGGTCACAGAAGTGTATCAGTCGCAGGTAGAAGAGTAGACAAGTAGGATTTCTGGTGTAGCGTGAGGACAATATGTGATAAAAGCTCATAATACAAGTAGTAGTATGTACTCGTCAGTAGCCTTTGGCTGTGAGTTTTCCTACCTCCAAATGAAAGTTTTTTCTGTTCACTGAAAGCTACAGCTTGGGAAGAAACAACAGTTCAGTCATTGGCGTCGGCGGGGCCAACAAGAACCTTGTCTACCTGGGTATACTGCGCTGCAAAAACGGTCGTGAGCCAGTGACTGATAATCCACTGGGTAGAGGTGCTAGGATGCGTTCTTTACGTATATTGATTCAACGAGAGCTACTGGAGGATCTGACAAGTGGCCGCTATATCTTGACAAGTATTCTGTGTATCTTCCTGTGTTTAACGAGTATCATTCTCATGTCTGACGATTATAGACGTCGATTGGAAAGATACAACTTTCGAATGTCCGACATGAATGAGCAAAGGTTACGGGAGCGCCTTTGCTTTGCTAAGCGACCTCAGCCACTAAGTGTAATGGCACGTGGTGTTGATGAGGTCATGGGACGGCCACTGAACATTACAGGCTGGCAACCACAAGAAGAACCGATTGCCCATGTGGGTGGACGTTCGGCCACTGGAAATCACCTTTCCGGTATCGGTCAAGGCCAGCATTTGTTTGAGCTTTTTACAACGCCCGACTTCGTCTACATCGTTGGTATGGTGCTTTCTGCGTTAGCGATCTTCCTTTCGTTTGACAAGATATGCGGCGAGAAGCAGACTCGCACGTTGTCACTACTGTTTAGTTACTCTATTCGTCGCTGGACCCTTCTCTTCGCAAAATGGGTGGGTGGATACATCAGCCTTGTGATCAGCTTGTGCCCTGCCATATTAATTGCGTTTTTGTATTTGACTGTATTTTCCGGTGTTTCGCTACAGACAGAAGACTGGATTCGCCTGCCATGGATTCTTGGGCTGTCGTCCTTATATTTGCTCGTTTTCTTCACTCTAGGTTTGTTTGCCTCGACCGTGACTCAACGATCCTCCACATCCCTAATCCTAGTGTTGTCGGTTTGGGCGATATGGGTACTGGGTATGCCAAGGATAGGTTGTTCAGTGGCAAAAGGACTTCGGCCTATTCAGCCGAATTATACCTTTGGAGTCGAGAAACGAACCATGGGGAGCATTGATGAGTATCGAGAAGAATTTTGGAAAATGGACGATGAGTACATCGCCACAGTGGATGAGCAGATAAGCATAGGACAGAATCTCTCGCGTATTTCCCCATTCGCCTGTTATGTGTATGCATCCAGCACGCTGGCGAAGACAGGTATTTCCGACGCACAAAACTTCCGCCAACAGGTCGCTGAATGGGATCGAGAGAACAGACGTGGCAAACCAATGCAACTGGTGATGGCACCACTACAACTCGAACAGAGCCTATTAGTGGCATCCACGGATATGATCTTGCTGCTGGCGTGGAACGTACTGCTACTCACGGGCGCCAACGTGGCGTTTCTACTCTATGATATAAGGTGATGGGATTATGTTGTTGACTCTAATTCAAAAAGAGGTCCTCGGGCAGATTCTGAGCGTTCGATTCTACATCTCATTCGCTTTGGGATGTATTCTTCTTGTTCCCGCAACATACATACTTGTGGAGGACTACGGTTTGCTGCAGAGAGAATTCGGACCACTCGTTAAGGAAGGTTTTTCGGTACCGACGGGTGGGAGCACTTTCTACCTAAATCGAAAGATTCCTCGTTTGCACATATTGGCTTCAGGGCTAGATCAAAACCTATCATTGCGTTCCCACAACCTCATGCACGAGGGCACATACTTCGGTGAAAGTCAGTTTGTTCATAACCTCTTGGGTGACATCTTTTCCCATCTGGATTTCGTGTTCTTCATCAATATTGTAGGCAGTCTATTGGCATTTACTTTCACGTTTGACGGGATTTCAGGAGAGCGGCAACAAGGGACCTTGCGATTGGTGATGGCTCATCCGGTTCAGCGAACCCTTCTGATCCTGGCGAAGTTTCTTGGTAGCTACCTCAGCTTTATCATCTCTCTGCTTCCAGCATTGATGGGGGTCGTCCTCGTCCTCTATCTCCATCCGGATGTCGGACTAAAGAATTCGGATTGGGTAGCATTTTTATGGCTACTTCTATTTGCGTTGCTCAATATTGGCGTGTTCTTCATGTTGGGCTTGTTTGTCTCCTGTCTGACCCGAGAACCCAAGACGACACTTATTGCTCTGATGATTCTTTGGGTTCTGCTGGTTCTGGCCGTACCTAATTACAGTCCCTTCGTGGCCGCCAAGCTGCATCCGATACCGGCATTCCACCAAGTGCAAGAGCAAGTCGATTCACTCACTGAAGGGCAGAGGCCGCCTGTACTTGAACAGTGGGCTTATATCAGGTCACATGGAGGTGATCCTCGTGCTTTCAGTCCAGAAGAACAGCGAGAGTTCCACGCTATTTGGAGGTATCATCGGTCCAAGTTCTACGCCAAGGAATGCACTAAAATATGGGAGAACTTCTTTAACCAAATGGATATTCAAGCTAAAATGGCTCAGTATCTCTCACTGATTTCGCCATCGGCGACTTTCACCTACCTGGCAACAGATCTGTCACATACAGGCATCGAAAGTGAGCATGCGTTTCGTTTCGCGACGATCCGATTCCGGCGCCGGTTCATGGTGAAGTTGGATGAGTACATACAGAAAACTGGAGACCGCACTAAGCTATTACACTTGGACAAGGAGGTGGCGCCGGACTTTGTATTACCACAGCCGATGGTTTCTGAGGTGATCTCTACGCACCTGCCACAATCTTTAGCACTCGTGGTCCACTTCTTCCTATGCTTCTGCGGCGCGCAGGTCGTGTTCATTCGATCTTCGATTTAGCAGTTCCCTGTGAAACAGGTTGGAAGTGATTGAAGGCAATTGAAGAGCAAACATCAAAAGGATATGGCTATGATCTGTAACGATAACAAACAAACGGCGGTTGTAGAATGTGAGCAGTTGACAAAAGTTTACAGGATGCTGTTGGCTGGCCGATCGAAGGACTTTTTTGCTCTACTAAGAGCAAGGCCAGAGACAGACGCTTGTAGGACTCTACCCAGGGATTCTGGATTGGGCTGAGACGCTGCAGGAGTAGGACATCTCCATTTGATCTGCCCCCTTATGTTGGTCCAACCGTCATGAGAGTAATTCACAATAATTCTCCTTGTCTTGAGTAAGGCGGAGGGAACCGGAGCCTTGCTCAAGACACATCGCTGAGAATACCGCCGGGGCCATATAATCCAGGCTGCTGTGCGGCCGGTAGTGATTATAATCCATCCGCCAGCGATCCGCAACATATCTCAATTCACTAACACTTAAGAACAACTCTCTATTGAGCAATTCATCTCTGAGCCTGCTGTTGAACGACTCGATATAGCCATTCTCCCAAGGATTGCCTGGAGCAATATACAAAGTTTCTACGCCGGCTTTTTCGAGCCATTTCTGAACAGCACTTGAGATAAACTCTGGCCCATTGTCACTGCGGATGTAAGCAGGACATCCTCTGACCGCAAAAAGGTAACGCAACAGTTCAACAACATCCTGGCCACTGAAGTGCCTGGCTACATCGACAGCAAGACTTTCACGAGTATACTCATCCATAACTACAAGCAGTCTTACACGCCTGCCATTCTCTAATCGCTCAGTTAAGAAGTCGTAGCTCCATACATGGTTGTAATACTCCGGCCTTTTCTTGTCGCAACTGTTGGCACTTGTGCCCGTATAGAGCCTTTTGTGCTGCTTCTTGGGCACCTTAAGCCCTTCCTGGCACCATAAACGATACACACGTTTGAAGTTGACGAGCCAGTTATCTTCTCGCAGTAGTATCGTTATTCTGCGGTAGCCGTACCTCGGATGCTTCAATGACAGCTTGAGCATATCCTTTATCAATGGCTTATCCTTTTCCAATTGTTTGGACTGATATCTCTGGGTGCTTCTGTGCTGGCCTAAAGCCTTACAAGCTTTGCGTTGTGATACTCCCAGCTTCCTGCAGAGATGCTCTATGGCCTTTCGCCTGGAAGCTGGGCTGATCAGTTTCCCAGTTTAGTCGCTTCTTTGAGGATAGCTATGTCTAATGCCTGGTCTGCAATAACACTTCGCAGTCTGGTGTTTTCCTTTTGTAGTGCTCGGTGCTGCTTGATCATATCAGGACTCATGCCACCGTATTTCTGACGCCAGCGGTAGTAGGTGTGCTGACTGATTTCCAATTCCTTACACACTTGCGGAACCATTTTGCCTTGACCAATGAGAATGTCTGCTTGCCTGAGTTTTGCCACAATTTGTGGTCCACTATGCTTCTTTTGCATGAGAAAATTCCTTTCAAAACATACCTCTACTGTCGGTTATCCTCTCATAACAACTGGACCAGTTTTGTGGAAGCAGGCCAATGGCAGCATTAAGGCAAGCTACAGCACCGGTTCTATCAAAAGTAGCGGAACATATGTCGGTGGCCTCGTAGGCAGTAATAGCTCACGCTGGTTTATATCACCATGGTCTACAGAGGAGGATTGCCGCATAATCAACTGTTATAGTACTGCTACAGTCAGTGGGAGTAATTATGTCGGCGGCCTCGTTGGCTTCAGTGACAACAAAATCGCCACGAGCTACAGTATCGGCATAGTCAATGGGGATAAGGAAGTCGGGGGACTGGTGGGGAAAAACTCGGGCATTGTATCCAACAGCTTTTGGGATATTGAAACCTCCGGTCTTTTGGGAAGCGATGGCGGAGTTGGCTTGACTACCGCCGAGATGATGGATTCTGAGATCATCGGTCTAAACGGTTTGGCTAATGATCCCAACTGGGTTCTGGATCCGGAAAGAGACTATCCACACTTGGCATGGGAAAATACTCCAGGGGAATTGATTCCGCAACCACCCATCGACTGGTTGGATGGAGACGGAACCCCGGAGAT
>Ga0209536_100007709_pt1 | contig 16300 bp, 13 predicted proteins | sample DeeMarSeWOR28_12_FD_187461 | JGI IMG/M metagenome (GOLD analysis project Ga0209536, IMG submission 187461) | Marine sediment microbial communities from White Oak River estuary, North Carolina - WOR-2-8_12 (SPAdes) (version 2) | ecosystem: Environmental > Aquatic > Marine > Intertidal zone >...
TTCTTCCGGCCTGGCCCGCAACCGAGCGGCTCAGGGCCGCATTGGGATTCACCATACCATGTTTTACCCGGATCAGCTCCATGACCCCGGGGATCTGTCGCTCCATATGCCCGACGGCCACCTCGGGAGCCATATCCCTGGAACCCAGTCCGGTGCTTCCAGTGGTAAATACCAGGTCCGCATTCTCTTCGATGGAACGGCCCAGCTCACCTGAAAAAGCTTCCGGGTCGTCGGGGAGGATCACCTGTTCCGCGGTATGATTTAGTTTCTTTCCTTCGAACCACAGTTCCATCTCTTCAGCTATCGCCGGCCCGCTTCGGTCCGGATAAAATCCCCTGAAAGCGCGGTCACTCAGGGTAATGATTTTCATCTTGAAGTTTTTTGGGATGTACTCCAGCCGCTCTCCCGGCTTCAGTTTTCCCCCGCGAACCACCCTGCAGAATACACCTTCATCCGGCATGATGCAATCACCGCTTTCCTTATAGATGGCACAACCTTTTCCATGACATTTCTTCCCTACCTGTGTGAGCTCCAGCTCCACAGCCCCCGAGACAAACCTGTCCAGCGGTTGTGCCTGGTGCAGGGTATAACCTTCGGTGGTGATGTTTTCCCCGAATCCCCCGTCGGGGACCCGGGTTCCGGTGCTGGCCTCATATTTTGCGATACTCTCTGCGGCAAGCAGGCTTACCTGGCGGTGCCACGGGCCCGCATGGGCATCTCCTCTGATCCCCTCCTCGGTAAGAACGATCTCTTTGGCGGGAACTTTGATCTCCCCCTTTTTTTCCGAAAGGCTGACCGAGCGGATGGTGATCAGTGGTTTCATCGGGCCGGCTCCTCCTTTTGTTTGTGAACCAGTCTGATTTGCTCAAGGGTCATGCCCTTGTCAATGGCTTTGCACATGTCATATATGGTCAGCAGTGCCACCGCGGTTCCTGTAAGCGCCTCCATCTCCACGCCGGTCCTTGCCTGGCAGGCGACCCTGCAGGTGGCCAATATTCCTTCGTTGCGGTATGCAAAGTCGATCCGCACCGAATCGAGTGGGAGGGTGTGGCAGAGGGGGATCAGGACGGGTGTGGCCTTGGCGGCCTGGATACCAGCAATCCTGGCTGCAGCCAGTACGTTCCCCTTTTTAACCTGGTCATCCCTGACGGCACGAATGGTGGCCTCCGCCATCCGTATCAGGCCGGATGCTTCTGCAGTTCGTTTCTGGATCTTTTTATCCCCTACATCCACCATGCGGGCATCTCCTTTATCGTCCACGTGACTGAGTTGCTCGTTGGGGTCTCCTATCTCATTCATCTTTTTTCCACTTCTTTCTTTCGCTGTTCCGATCAGCCCCCGATCCCGTAGAATGTGTTCCTTACATTCACCCTTCCACGTTCGGGCTTCCGTTGAATCGCCATCCTAAATGCGTTCACGATACCGTGTTCCCTGATGTTGAACTCTTTGTCGCTGAACAGGCAGGGAATGAACCGGCCGTCGGCGGTGAGCCGGATCCTGTTACATATGCTACAGCTGCCTCCTTCTCCTCCTTCTACCTTCCAGAATTTGCCCGCACCCAGGTTCATCTGCCGGATAAACCTGAGCTCCAGATCATTTGATTGACAGTATTTCTTCAGTTCATCCACATCGGATCGGGTAGTTTCCGGAGTAATTACGCAATTGATCTTGATAGGCGTCAATCCTGCCCTGACAGCTTCATCAATGCCTTTCAGGACCTGCCGGATATCACCACCCCTTGTGATCTCACTGTATCGTTCCGGATCGAGTGTATCCAGGCTGATATTTACCCTGTTCAATCCGGCAGCAGCCAGTCGTAAGGCCATGCCGGCCAGCAGTTGGCCATTGGTGGTCATCGCAATTTCCCCGATGCCCTGAATGCCGGATAGCTTATCAACCAGCCGGTCCACTCCCTTTCGCACCAGGGGCTCGCCGCCCGTGAGCCTGATTTTGTTGATGCCCCGCGGGACCAGGGTACGAACGACGTTAGTGATCTCCTCAAAATCAAGCAATTCCTGCCTGCTCCTGGTGTTGGCCAACTGTTCCGGCATGCAATAGGTGCAGGATAGGTTGCAGCGGTCCGTCACGGAGATCCTGAGGTAGCTGATCTTTCTGCTATATGAGTCGTACATAAACCAAATCTCCTTTTCTGGTAATCATTTTTCCGGCAGCGATCTCTGCAAAGCCTTCCACTCCGGCCAGGGCATGAAGGTGCCCCGACCCATGATATTCAACAGGATTGCAGGTCCCTTTGCTTGAAATAAATACCGGTAAATAGAACGGCCTGTCCGACCTTTTTCGCCGGTATCCCTTTCCCATCCGGATACGGATCCGCCGGTGAACCGGGTTCATGCCGGTGGAGTAGTCAAGGTAAGGTCTCACCAGCAATTCGAACTGGACAAAACTGGAAACAGGGTTGCCGGAAAGTCCGTAACACACCTGCCCGTTCCTGTGAGCGAAGCAGACAGGTTTACCCGGTTGGATGGCCACCCGGTCAAATACAAGCCGGAAACCCAGATCCTTCAATACACCCGGCACCAGGTCAAGCTCTCCCACCGATGCGCCACCAGTAACCAGCAGGAGGTCCACCCGGCTGAGACTTTCTGTGATCTTTTCAGCAATGGTTTCCCTTCGGTCCTCTGCGATCCCCAGGATATCTGAAAGGTGTCCCGAACGGACCACCTGGGCCGACAGCTGGTGACTGTTGGAATTGCGTATCTGTGCCCCCTGAGGTTTCAGTTCCGGTTCAACCAGCTCACTGCCTGTAGCTAAGACTCCCACGCGTATTTTCCGGGTAACCGTCACATCCAGTTTTCCTGTGGAAGCAATGATCCCTGTGTGCCCCGGGGTAACCAGGGTGCCTTTCTGCAACAGCAGGTCACCCTCTTTCAGATCCTGGCCCCGGGGATCTATGTGGGTCTCGGTTGTGTCGCCTTCAAACAGGATCCGGCCATCCGGCCCGGTCCGCACCTGTTCCTGCATGATTACGCAATCCGCTCCTTCCGGCACCATCGCTCCGGTCATGATCTTGGAGCACTGGTCTTTGCCCAATGAAACCCTGGGTATTTTGCCTGCTTCAACGGTTTCCAATACCTCCAGCGGCCCCGGCAAATCTTCTCTCCTGCAGGCGTATCCGTCCATGGTAGCCCTGTGGAAGGGGGGCGCATCGCGGTCCGCAAACAGATCCTCCGCCAGTACCCGGCCAAGGCATTCATTCAGGGATACCCTTTCCGTTCCCGGCTTAACAGGGTGTTGTATTGCCAGTTCTATTGCTTTATCCAGTTCGATCATCATTCAACCTTCCTGTAAATGTAACAGATTTCCCGCACTCACATGACAAACAGTTTGATACTTGCAATGAAAAGCACTGCGGTGATCAGGTACCTGAGGGTGGCAGCTGACAATTTGAATCCGCCCGACCACGCTCCGACCAAACCTCCGGCCATCACAACCACTATCCAGAGGATGATTTGCGGAGAGACTTCCATTCCTGCGACCACGTGCCCGCTCAACCCTGCCAGGGAATTGAGGAATATAAAGGCCGCAGAGACTGCTGCGGTCTCCTTCATTCCACCCCAGCGGGTAAGGAGCAACAGCGGACTCAGGATGATCCCCCCGCCGATCCCGATCATCCCGGAAAAGAAGCCGATCACTGCTCCGGCTGCCAGGGCGATGGGAAGGTACAGTTTTCTGTGATCCACTTCTTCCCCCGGGCGGATCACAATCCGCAGGGCTGCTATGAAGAGGCAGATCGCCAGGATCTTCTTGTAAAGTTCCGGTGGAATTTCGAGTGTGGCTCCCAGAAAAGCCATCGGGATGGAAGTGGCTGCGAACGGGATAAGGAGCCGGAGTCTGAAATGCCCGGCCCTGTAGTAGGAGATGAAAGCGATGGATGAAACAAAGAGGTTCAGGGTCAGGGCAGAAGGTTTCATCAGCGCCACGTCGATCCCGAACAGCGCCATCAGGGCCAGGTATCCGCTGGCACCCCCATGCCCCACTGACGAATATAGCAAAGCTACCAGGCCGATCGCCAGGATAAATAGAACCTCTGTCTGCATCCCCTCTTTTTCAGATCTCCTTTAACGCCTCCCTCACCCGCTCGGGGGTAAGGGGCAAACGGTTAATTCGGGCACCCGTGGCATCGAATACTGCATTGGCCACCGCTGCTCCCATACAGACAATTGCCGGTTCCCCTCCGCCGTGCGGCACGGTCTCCTCGGAATCGATCAGCACCACATCCAATTCAGGTACCATATTGAACTGGGTGATGGCATAGGAATCATAATTCCTTGTCAGCATCTTCCTGCCTTCGAAGTGGATCTCCTCCCTGAGGGCATACCCCAGCCCCATCAGCATACAACCCTCGGCCTGGATGATGGCTCCCTGAGGATTGACCACTATGCCCATATCCTGACAGCATACAGCCCTTTTCACCTGAACATATCCGGTGCTTTTGTCCACATCGACTTCAACAAAAACCACCACGTCCGTATTGACATCGATCCCGACTGCAAAACCGTATCCCCTTCCACTGGGTCCCCTGGCCGGTGTCCATCCGAACCTATCCGCTCCCGTCTTTACCACCCTGGCCATTTTGGGGAAGTGCTCCAGGTGCCTGAGCCTGAATTCCACCGGATCCACCCCTGCAGAAGCAGCCAGTATATCCATGTGGGATTCACGGGCAAAAGTATTGGTGTTTACACTGGGCGCACGCCAGGCACCGGTGTAAAACGGATGATCCATCTTTCCCTCCGGTGCGTTCAACACACTGGTCCTGGAATGGGGGATATCATAAAAATGTTCCGATTCCCTGCCACCCCCCAGGTGTACATTAAAATCCCAGTAGGTGATCCGCCCGTTTTCATCCATTCCCGAATCGACTTTGATCACGGCGGCAGGACGCAGCCGGTCATACAGGAACTCTTCCTCCCGGGGATAGACCAGCTGGACCGGCTTCCCTGTGAGTTTTGCCAGGCGGGCCACTTCGGTAATCTGCGGGTTGTAACATTTCCCTCCGAATCCTCCTCCAACAAAAATGGGAAGCACCTGTACATCTTTCGGATCCATGCCCACTTCCTCAGCTGCATCGTCCCTGTCGGGATAGGGAGTCTGGCAGGACGCCCACACCTTCAGTTTGCCATCCTCCAGCACGGCAGTGGCCGTATGGTTTTCCATGGGTGAATGTGCGATATATGGATCCTTGAAAGTGCTGTTAATATGAGTTTCAGCAAGCTGTTTACCCTGTGACAGATCCCCCTCGGATGCCAGTACCCGCCTTTCGGTAGCCACCTTCTGAATATGGTCAAACAGCGATTCCTGATCCAGGTCCACCTTTTCCTCCTCCCACTCTGCCTTCACCTTTCCGATTGCCACACCGGCCATGTACTGGGATGCATGCAGCACCGCCACCAGGTCGCCGTCTTTCACCACCTCCACCCCGGCCAGGCTTGCTGCCTCGGAGGTATCTGCACTGATCAGCCTGGCACCCAGGGAAGGTGGACGCAGTATCCTGGCGCATAACATGCCCGGAAGTTGTATGTCCCCTGCATATTTTGCTTCGCCGGTGACCTTTTCACGTGAATCGGCACGGAGGCGGGGGGTACCCATGATTTTGAACTCAGATTTCTTCTTCAGGGGAACGTCGCCGATGTTGGTTTCCAGTATCTCCTTTCCACTGGTCAGTTCAGCATAGCTGATCTGCTTGCTGCTTCCGTTCCCGGACTTCACTACCCCGTCCACTACTTCGAGGTCATCCACATCCAGAGAGAGTTCTTCAGCAGCCATCCCCAGAAGGATGGCCCTGGCCTTGGCAGCAGCATGACGCAAAGCCTGTCCGAATACACGGGTGGAGAGTGAACCGTAGGTGCCCTCATCCCAGGGGCACAGGTCAGTATCCCCCATGAGGATATCCACATCCTCCAGCCTCACGTCCAGTTCGTCGGCCAGTTCCATTGGCAGGGAGGTGACGGGACCCTGACCCATCTCAATCTTCCCGGTAAAGAGGGTGACCCGGCCGTCTTCACCGATCCGCAGGTAGGCATTTACCCCGGGTTCATCCTGGTATGAGGTACAGGCTTTTAGAGGATTATTTCCCACGGTGAAGGCCACTACCAGTCCTGTCCCCACCTTTTTCATGAAATCCCGGCGATCCATATGGAACGGATCCCGCATGTTCCTTAGAACCTTTTTATTGATCCTGTCGTCGGTTTTCATGGCGCAACATTTTTTGTCATTCGTTTTCCTGCATTCTGAATCGCCTCAATGATCCTGCCATGGGCACCGCATCGGCAGAGGTTCTCATCCATGGCGATAATCACCTCTTCGCGCGTAGGTTCCGGATTGCTCAGGAGCAGGCCGTAAGCGTTCATGATCATCCCCGGTGTGCAGTACCCGCATTGCAGGGCATCCAGCTTAATGAATTCTTCCTGAAGCGGGTGGAGGCTTCCGTTTATTGAAAGACCCTCGATGGTCAGGATCTTGCTTCCGTCGGCATCCGCTGCAGTCAATGTGCAGGAGCGCACTGCTTCCCCGTTCATGATGACGGTGCATGTTCCGCAAAATCCTTCTCCGCAACCGTATTTGGTCCCGGTCAGCCCCATCTGCTCGCGGATGACCCATAATATCGGTTCATCATCATGTGCTGAGACAGAAACAGGTTTACCGTTTAGCTCAAACTGAACTGTTTTCATAGGTTTCGAGTTAGGTTGTGTGATCTGATATTTGACTGTTAAATTATCTTATTCTCTCTTATTCTGAAAGAAATGTAATGTAATCATTAACACACTTATATTCAATATAAATAATCGTCTGGTCGGATCAAAACCAGACTGATTTTATGGAGATACCGGCCTGCAGCCCGATATATTGATTAAAAACGACGGGTATTACGGATTGGAAACTATATTTGTTTTTTCTCCAGATTCTGATAAAATGGAGCACCTGCATGTGACCGATGAGGTGGAACAGCGGCTCCGGGGGGAAATAGATCCCCTCACAGAGATATGAGAACGGACCCAGAAAAGAGAGAAGCATATCCTTCACGGTACTGCTTCAGAATCCTGTCGCGACAGGTTCTTGCTTTGCTGTTTGTTCTTACTGCAATGGGAATGAATGCCCAGGATCCCATCAGGATCAAATCGCTTGAAGCGCAGATTGATTTTGATGGCCGGCCGTTCGAGGAAGCGTGGGACCATACCTCCATGTTCCCGATGATCGTAAGTACTCCCAACTTCGGGTCGGAACCTGTGGAGGCAAGTGAGGTCATGATCACCTACGACCAGGAATATCTCTGGATCGGTGCCAGGCTTTACAGCAGGGATCCTTCGAACATCACTTCCACCAGCAAGAAGCGGGACGAGGAATCCAGGAACTCCGATCAGTTCGGGATCATCCTGGACAGCTATGATGACAACGAGAATGCCCTGGCTTTCTTCACCGTGCCCTCAGGGGCCCGCACCGATTATACGGTTTCCAGTGACGGTGAGGGGGGAGGAGGCCCAGGGAGGGGTGCCATCAACCTGAGCTGGAATACCTTCTGGGATGTGGAGACCACCATGGACGAGCGGGGCTGGTATGTGGAAATGCGGATCCCCTTCTCGAGCCTGAGGTTTCAGAACCGGAACGGTTTCACCCGGATGGGGTTGATCCTGAACAGGCGGATCAGTTATGCCAATGAGATGAATACCTATCCATCGATTGATCCCAAATACGGTTTTACCTCCTACCTGAAGCCCTCCCTGGCGCAAACCATTGAATTTGAAAACATCAAACCCCATAAACCGGTCTACATATCCCCTTATGTCATTGCAGGTTATTCAGGTGACTATTCCCTGAATGAGGAGGAGACGGAATACCTGAAAGATAAAGGACCGAAACTGGATGCCGGACTGGATATCAAATACAGCCTCACCAGCAACCTCACCCTCGACGTAACCGCAAATACCGATTTTGCCCAGGTGGAGGCGGATGACCAGCAGGTGAACCTGACCAGGTACTCCCTTTTTTTTCCTGAAAAGCGTCCCTTTTTTCAGGAACGGTCGGGAATCTTCAATTTCAGGCTGGGAGGAAGGTCGGACAACCTTTTCTACAGCCGGACCATCGGGATCGTGGAGGGTGAGCAGGTCAGGATCTACGGGGGAGCCAGGATCACCGGCCGGGTGGATAAATGGGACCTGGGGTTTCTGGATATGCAGACGGCCCCTTCCAGCGTAACCTCTTCGGAGAATTTTGGTGTGGCGAGAGTACGCAGACAGGTGATCAACCAGAACTCCTATGTGGGTGGGATCATGACCTCCCGGATCGGAACGGACGGCAACTACAATGTGGCTTATGGTCTGGATGGTATATTCAGGCTGTTCGGCGACGATTACCTGGATGTGAGGATGGCTCAGACCTATGAAACCGGGGCCGATAACAATTTCTTCTCACTCGATCCCACATTTGCAGGTATCCGCTGGGAACGCCGGAATGATGAGGGATTCGCCTACGACCTCTCTTATACCTACACCGGCCAGCAGATGAATCCGGCCATGGGTTTCATGCGCAGGAACGATATCCAGGGCATCGGATCGAGGATTCAGTACGGGTGGTTCCCGGGGGAAAGCTCCAAATTTTTCAGCAACCGCGCGATGTTCCAGCTTCAAAGGTATAACAGGGTGTCCGACGGAGGGTTGGAATCGATGGAGATCTCCCCGGGATGGTTTATGAATACCAAGAAAGGTTTCGGAACTTTTTTCGAACTGCAGTATTTGAAGGAAGGGGTGGCAGAAGATTTTGAGATGGCCGATGAGGTAATGATCCCGGAAGGGGAGTACGGATTCTTCCAGGCCTCGGCCCGCATATTTACGCCGCAAACCAGAATGATAGCGGCCATGATCAGGGCGGAGGCGGGGCAGTTCTACGACGGGAACAGGATCTCGGTAGAAGCTACCCCCACCCTGAACCTTTCAGCCAGTCTCCAGGTAACAGGCTCCTACGAGTTCAACTTAGTCAACTTTCCGGACAGGCAGCAGGAGTTGCGCAGCCACATCGGAAGGGTCAACTTACTCTACATGTACAGCACCAAGCTTTCAGCCAGTATGTTTGTGCAGATCAACAATGCCAATGACATATTTATCGGCAACTTCAGGATCCGGTACAATCCCCGGGAAGGAAACGATCTCTACCTGGTCTTCAACGAATACCGCGGTTTCATGGAACCTGAGGCCATCCCTGTAAATCCCCCTTACTACAACAGGACCATTTTATTGAAATACACCCACACCTTCCGGCTCTGAATGTTGCCGGAGTTGCACTTTCTTTGAAGAACTGGTGTAAATTTGGGATATAATTCCTGTTATTCAACAAGACTCTACCTTACATGAAAAAACTGTTGCGTTTCTTTTTGCAGGGGTTGCTTTATATCGCACCCATAGCCATCACTGCGTACATCCTCTATCTGGTATTTGAGTTTACGGATGGATTGTTGCAGGAGTGGCTTCAGGAACTCTTTGGAATCGGGATCCCCGGCCTTGGTCTGATCATTATTGTGATTCTGCTGATCATCATTGGCTTTTTGGGACAAACCTTCATTGCCAGGCCGTTCAGGCTTCTGTTCGGCAGGCTGATAAAACGTATTCCCATCCTCAGGCTGGTATACTCAGCTTTCAACGATCTTTTCTCGGCATTTGTCGGGAAGGAACGAAAATTCAACAAGCCCGTAGTGGTGACGGTCAACAGGGAACTGGGCCTGGAAAAACTGGGCTTTATGACCGAGGAAGATCTTTCCCTCATCAGTAAGCAGGAGAAAGTAGCGGTCTATTTCCCCCACTCCTATAACTGGTCAGGTGAATTGTTCCTGATCCCGCGGGAGCTGGTCACGCCTGTTCAGGTTCCTCCCGCAGAAGTGATGAAATTTATTCTGTCCGCAGGGGTGGCCGACTGGGATTGATTTACAGATATACCGATAAACAATTGCCATGCAAACCTGGATCATGATTATCTGGATAGTCACGGGACTGTTCCTGCTTAAGCAGGGAGCCGGGTGGTTCGTGGAGGGAAGTGCTGCACTGGCAAGGAGGCTACGTATGGGTGAACTGGCCATCGGCCTGACCATTGTGGCCTTCGGGACCTCGGCCCCTGAACTGGTTGTGAATAGTTTTGCCTCCTGGAAAGGCAACCACGAAATCGTACTGGGGAACATCATCGGCAGCAACAGCTTCAATCTGTTCATCATTCTGAGCATAACCGGATTGATCGTGCCGATGCGGATCCAGTCTTCCACAGCCTGGAAGGAGATACCGATCTCCTTCATCGCCATTGTGGTCCTTTTTGCGGTTGCCAACGATACATTTCTTTATAACAGGGAGGTATCCGTGATCACCAGGATTGACGGCATGGTTCTGCTGGGTTGTTTTCTGCTCTTCCTCTTGTATGTGGTGTCCCAGCTGAAGCAGGAAAGGGTAAACCACGGGGAACCCGGGGAAACCCAACGGGAAATGCCTCTCGGTAGGCTGGTGCTCCTGATGGTGGGAGGGCTGGCAGGATTAATTATCGGAGGAAAGCTTCTACTCGATCATTCCGTAAAACTGGCCATCCAGCTGGGAATGAGCGAACGGATGATCGGGCTTACCATTGTAGCTGCAGGGACATCCCTGCCTGAGCTGGCCACTTCTGTGGTGGCTGCGTTAAGGAGAAACAATGATATAGCGGTCGGGAATATCATCGGCTCCAACATCTTTAACCTCTTTTTTATTCTCGGGCTGAGTGCAGTGATCAGGCCGCTTCCTTATATAACCGGGTTCAATATCGACCTGGGTGTACTCGCTTCCGGAACACTCATTCTGTTCCTTGCCATGTATACGGGAAGGAAACTACAGATAGACCGGTGGGAGGCGTTTGTCCTGCTTGCCCTGTATACAGGCTATTTTATTTTATTCCTGATATGATGCTCCCGATCCCCGCTAATTGATGGGTTCGATCCACAGATTTCTGAACTGGATCCGGGATCCCTCGGCCTGCAATCCTATGTTTCCGCTTGTAAGGGTGCATTCGGTGGCCACATTCTGGAGCAGGCCGTTCACCTTGAGCTCCACCCTGTTACCCTGACAGAGTATGTCGTAAGTGTTCCACTCTCCGGCCGGGTTTTCATTGGTGGGATGCTCCTTAGGCACCACCGGTTTCAGATCGTGCGAGGAGGTATATACCGTATCCCTGAGGGTGGCCTGCTCAGCAATTCCATGCACGATGAAATCGCCTGCGTTTTCGTGTTTCAGTTGTCCCTGATAATGTGCGGGCCAGAGCAGATCGGGCCCCGATGTATGCACGAAAACTCCACTGTTGACCGGTTCATCGGGGTACCTCCATTCCACGTGGAGACGGTAGTTGGAATAGGACTTTACCGTCCTGAGGTATCCGTTTGGAATCCCTACAGTTTCAATCACCCCGCCGGTCACATAGAAGAATTCTTCGGGATTGACTGATGGATCCTCCACATAGATGGTCCATCCCTCCAGGTTTTTGCCATTGAACAGGTACTCCCTTCCGGAATGACATGAAGAAATGAGCAACAGAGACGCGATAGTAAAAAGTGAGGTCCTCATGGGGAATAAGTTTAAGGTCATAGCGTTTGCGATGCCGCCAGTTGCAGACAGGCCCAATAAAGGTAAATTAAATTCTGTCGGGAATGGATTCGCATTCGAAAAATTCGCCCTGACTAACCGGTGAGATGGGCCAGGTAATCCCTGATCATCTCTTCAAGCGATTGATGGGGACGTCCGGCAACTTCCCGGTAATCCGAGGGGACATCGAATTTCCCGTACCGTATTCCCTCATAAATACCCCCTATGATGTTACCCAGAAAGTCTCCAAGGGCTGATTTTCTCTCCTCCAGGTATTGCTCGACGGGTATACTTGAATAGGTCAGGTGAAGCCGGCAGGCAGTATTGATGGCCTCTGCAAGTTGCTGCTGGGTGACCGCCTCTCCGCAGAGCGAATATATCCGGCCATTCAGCCTATCATCGGTCAGCAGCCTGCCATAGGCATGTGCCAGTTCGTTCCTGGAGGTATAGACGCACCTTCCTTCACCGGCCGAATTAGTGATCCCGCCTTCCTTCCTGTAGGTTTCGATGTAGTCCAGATCGGGTTCGATATAAAGGCCGTTCCTTCCAATGGCCCACTGCAGCCCCGATTGCTGAATATCCTGTTCAGTCTGACGGTTACTTGCAACAATCGGACTGAAAGCATTACCTTCCTCGGCTCCGATGATGCTGGTGTAAACGATCTTTTCCACACCCTGTTCCCGTGCGGCCTCAATTACATTGCGATGTTGCCGGATCCGGACCTCGGGATGTTCCATACCGGAAACCATCAGCAGGGCACCCACCCCTTTCAGGGCACCGGTCAGCTCCCCCGGGTGATTGTAGTCCCCTTTCCTGACTTCTACCCCCAGATGAGCTGCTTTTTCCGGCGAACGGGCAATGCCCAGGATCTGCCCGGGCCCGACTTCCTGCTTAAGCCTTTGAATGATGGATGATCCCAGATGGCCACTGGCTGTGGTGACAGCAATTTTCTTCATTTCATCATTTTTATCTCCGGCAAGATAGGAATTCAGAGCAAAATTGTGGATGGAAGATGCCGCAAAGAAATGTTAAACTAATCTGCATATTTAAATCTGAACAGTTAGCTTTGGATCAGTTTTTTATAACACAATCATAAATCTCTTCAGGATGAAGGAAAATCAAGCCGGAGCGAAACGAAGGAAAAAGGGCTCCCGCAATATATGGATCGTGGTTGTGGTTCTGGTCGTTCTGATCGGTATCCCGTTCCTGCTGGTCAGCTATCAGGCCAACCGTTCGGGGCTGACAGGGAGTGAGGTGCTTCAACGGATTTTCGGTAGATCAGAAGCTGAGGCTGACCGGGAAACCACAGCAGCAACCGCCAGGCAGGGAGATAAGATTGATTTCCTGGACAACCGACTGATCGGGCAGGAATTCACCGAACCACCACTGGTGGCCCATATTCAGGCTGTGGATCTGGACGATGACGGATTTTTGGATGTCATTGTCTGCGATGACCGGGGGAATTTTGTTTCCTGGATCAGGCAGGATCCCGAGGGTACCTTTACGGAGCGCATTCTGGCCGATGAACTGATCGCCCCAGCTCATGTGCAGGTGATCGACTTCGATCTGGATGGAGATAAAGATATGCTCGTCGGCGTGCTGGGGATGCTGTTTCCCAACAACGATAAGATCGGTTCGGTGGTGATCCTGGAAAACGACGGGAATTTCAATTTCAGGAAACGCGTGGTGGCCGAAAAGATAGCCCGGGTATCGGATGTAAGGGGCGGTGACCTGGATAACGACGGGGACATGGACCTGGCCGTGGCCCAGTTCGGGTATGACGATGGCGAGACCAGGTGGATCGAAAACCTGGGCAACTGGGAGTTCAGGAGCCACATCCTTCAATACCTTTCAGGTCCTGTCAATGTGGAGATCACCGATATTGATTTTGACGATGACCTGGATATCATCTCGCTGGTGAGTCAGGAGTGGGAGGAGATCTACTGTTTCATTAATGACGGGACCGGAAATTTCCAGCCCAACCTGCTGTTCGGATCCAGTAACCAGGATTATGGTTCAAGCGGAATTGCATTGAGCGACCTCGATCAGGATGGAGATCAGGATATTCTCTATACAAACGGAGACGCTTTTGATTATATCCCGCCTCAGGGCAGGCCGTGGCATGGGGTACAGTGGCTGGAGAACAGGGGGAACCTGGAATTCCAATTCCACCGGATCTGTAATTTCACGGGAGCCACCAATGTGAGATCTGCAGACATTGACAATGACGGGGACCTGGACCTGTTTGCTGCCAGTGCATTTAACCTGTGGGAGCTTCCGGACTCCTACAGCTTTATCTGGCTTGAAAACGACGGTCAGATGCAATTCACCCTGCGTGAGATCACCAGGGATCCCACCCATTTGCTTACCTGCGAGCCCGGTGATTTTAACAACGACGGGCTTGTAGACGTGATTACAGGCGGGATGCATACCTATCCTCCTTATGACCGGATGGCCAGGATTACCCTCTGGATCAATAACGGAAGTCTGGCAGGAAGATGACGCGGAGCGTGATCAATTCTCCATGGCCCGGATGGTCCTGTATATCTCCTCCAGTTCAGCCTTGTAGGCTGGTGAGATCTGCTCGTAGCGGGCAATCTCCAGGGTCTGCTCGATGGTTCTGAGCGCCCTCCGGGTCTCCCCGAGCATGCCCAGGGTGATGGAGAGGCTTCTGCCCGCTGACATGATGGTCAGGGGCCGGCTCGACATATGAATGAATGCCCGCTCCAGGTATTCGATCCCTTCCCTGGGGTTACGGAGAGATTCATCGGGACACATGGTGAGCAGGGAACCGAGTTTCTCGATCAGCTCCGGTTCATTGGGGTGAAACTCCAGTGCGTCACGGAAATGTCGTATCGCCTTTTCCCACAGATATTCCTTGACCAGCAGGTTGCCCAGGTACTTGATGGTGGTCAGTTCATCAGGATTTCCCCTGAAAGACCGCTCATACAGGGTGATGGCTTCTGCTGCATTCCCATTTCTCTCCGCCATCCCTGCCATGACCTTCAGCCTTTTCGGATGGGAGGGAGCGATGCTGCCGAGTCTGGCAGTCATTGCTGCTGCCCTCTGCGCATCTCCGAAATTGAAATAGAATATGTCTGCCATGTCTGCCAGCACCTCGGAATTGTTGCTGTTGCCCTCATAGAGCGCATCCATCATCTCATACGCTTTCGCTTTTTCACCCAGTGACCAGTAACACATGGCCAGTTCTTCCTGAATGGAAACCTCATCCGGCCTCAGTTCCAGAGCGGCGGTTAAGTATCTCTCTGCCAGGTCATAGAGGCGGTTTACAAAAAACACCAGTCCCGTTTTGGTCAGCTCGTTATAATCATCCCGGAAGTATCCGATGTGCCGGTCGATCAGGGAGCCAGCTTTTTCATCCAGCCCCATCCACAGGTAGTTATTGATGGCTTTCGACAGGATGTATTTGTTGTCCGGCATGTATCTCAGGGCCTGTTCCACCAGCCGGTAGGTCCACTGATCGTAGAAAGTACGCTCGGCTTCATCGATTTTTTTGGGCAGGTAAAACTCCGATCTGGAGAGGAGCACCAGGTGATCCGCAAGGGTATCCACCGGGGCCAGGTAAACCATCAGGTCACCTGCTCTTGTTACATAATGGTTCCCGTCCAGGGTATCGCCCCTGGAACTGAGTATGCTTCCCATCAGCCTGTAGGCCGGACCAAATGTGCGGTTGGCTATTAGGATATCCTGCAATGTACGCTCGGCAAGTTCGGTACGCGATGTTTCTGTATAGATCCTGGCAAGCTGATACCTGGCGTATACGCTCAGCGGAAAGTGGTCTATCCTCGTGGCTCCCCTGGTCTGTGAGATCCCCGTTCCCGGCGAGGCAATTTTCTTAAACGCTTCCTCTGCCTGCATCAGATCCCTTACATTCCGGTATTCTTCTGCCATGTAGTACCAGGCCAGGTCCACTTCAGGATTCTTCTCCAGTACCTTTTGAAAGTTTTCGATCACGGTTTCAGGATCGCCAAGTTCCATATTGAGCATTCCGTAGTAATAATTCCAGATCCAGTCCGATCTGCTCTTACCGATGGCCAGCTGATAACAGATTCCAGCCTGTTCATAATTGGCACTCGAATGGTAAACCATGCCCAGCAGGCCCAGGTTTTCAGCAGAGGGCTTTTGCCTGGCGGCAGACAGTGCCTCCTCGATCTGCTCGATCACAGGTCCGGAAAGGCTTTGAAGATGTGGAACTTCAGGGATTTGCGAATCCTCTTTCCCCCAATTCACGGTCCGCAGGATCAAAACCACAATGATCAGTATGATCACGCTTCCGGCTGCTAGGAGGATCATGTTTCCTCTTTTCGTCATCTGTTATCTCTCTGAGGGTTGAACTGTGGGAACATCAATTTGCGGACTATAATGGCATCACTAGATACAAAAAAAGGGGAAACAATTCAAGAATTAAATAAATTGGACTTACCCCGTTATTAATATCTGTGAAATTCAATACGGTTGTATTTTCAACTTTATGGCACACCCTGTTTTTACAACTCATGGATGTAACAATGTTGTTATATTTTCAAAAACGGAATGTTACGGGAAAAGCTTTCACTTATTTATTTTCATAACTTGAGAGCATTGGTATACAGACTTATACAGCTAGATTTCTTTATGCATGCTAATAAACTGAAAAATCACTCTCAGGCAAAGATGTAACAAACCTGTGACATTCTGATTTC
>Ga0209536_100007710_pt1 | contig 16299 bp, 13 predicted proteins | sample DeeMarSeWOR28_12_FD_187461 | JGI IMG/M metagenome (GOLD analysis project Ga0209536, IMG submission 187461) | Marine sediment microbial communities from White Oak River estuary, North Carolina - WOR-2-8_12 (SPAdes) (version 2) | ecosystem: Environmental > Aquatic > Marine > Intertidal zone >...
AGCGCTACCGACTGTGGTTGTAGTCCTCCCCCGATCCGATAGTGGTTTACAACATGCAAGGGATGTCCACATATGTGAATCCGGCTTTTGAGCAAACTTTCGGCTTTCGCAGCGATGAAGTTTTGGGAAAATCCATAGACTTCGTACCTGATGAAAGCTGGCCGGAAACGAGGGATGCTATTGAAAACATGCTCATGGGCAAAAAAATTCACCTGTTTGAAACCAAGCGTCTCACCAAAGCCGGACGGGTGCTGGATGTTCAGATCAGCTCGACGCTCTATAAGAAACGTGACGGGAATTCTGCCGGAAACATTGTTATTTTGCGGGATATCAGCACCCAGAAAAAGGCTGAAAAGTTATTAAAAGAATATCACGATCATCTTGAAGAGCTGGTGGCAGAACGGACCACCGAGCTGGCCAAAACCAACCGCCAGCTCGAGCAGGAAATTGAAGAGCGCAAAAGAGCCGAAAAGGCCCTGCGCAAAAGAGAAAAGGAGCTGGAGGCTCAATCCCTTCACCTTGAAGAAGTCAACACGGCTTTAAAAATTCTTTTGAAACAACGCGAAGATGACAAAAAGGAACTCGGTGAAAATGTGCTGTCCAATGTAAAGGAATTGATAAGTCCGTATATCGATCGATTAAACAAAAGCCGGCTGAGCACCCATCAAAAGACGCTGGTCAATATCATGGAGTCCAATCTGAAAAACATTATCTCGCCGTTTATCAGCAAGCTGTCGTCAAAATATTTTAACTTCACCCCCATGGAAATCAAAGTCGCCAACCTGGTCAAAGAAGGCAGAACCAACAAGGAAATCGCTGATTTGCTGTGCCTTTCCAAAAATACCATTCTGTTTCACCGACACAACATCCGCAGCAAACTGCGGCTGATAAACAAAAAGATCAATCTGCGGTCGCACCTGCTGTCCTATGATAAATAGTGGTTATTACCCCCTATTTACCCACTACTTTATCAACTTGACATTTTCCGTCCGTTCGGTATCTATATGTCGTTGAAATTACGTTTTAAAACCCTATCCGACGGCCCAAATAAATTCATAGTATCATTCATATTAACAGAGGTGAAATTTGCTTGACTAAAGCGCAGATACATTATAGCAAATTCACTTTGAACAAATGCTGTCAACCGAATGAATTAAATTTACAAAATTGGCCGAGTAAAAAATATTGAGTTTTTATACAGTGAAATGTGTTGAACACGGTTGTCGCGCAGGGGTGGTTGCAAGTTAGGCCCCCTGCTTAATTCGAAGCTATAAGCGACCGCCGAATTTCTTGATGAAAGGGGATCTGCAAGTTGCAGGGAGCAAATGATTTAATCGAAGGTGACGTGCTGCTCGAACTTTCAGATATTCACATGTCTTTTGGTAAAGTGGTGGCCCTGGCAGGTGTCAGCCTGAAAGTTCGAAAGGGTGAGATCCATTCCATCATCGGTCCCAATGGTGCCGGCAAGACCGTGATGATGAACTGCATCAACGGCCTTTACCACCCGCAGCAGGGGTCGATTTCATATAGGGGACAAGAAATTAACCATCTAAAACCCTATGAACGGGCGGCATTGGGAATGTCGCGGACTTTTCAAAAGGTTGAAGTCTTCGGCGGGATGACCGTGCTGGATAACATTCGGCTCGGCCGGCATATCCACTTAAAATCCGGAATCGCCAGCGGATCGCTGTGGGCCGGCAAAACCGCTAGAGAAGAAATTGAACACCGCGAGTTTATCGAAGAGGAAATCATCGACCTGCTGGAGATAGAATCGATCCGCCACAAACCGGTTGGCATGCTGCCCTATGGTCTTCAAAAACGGGTTGAGCTGGGCCGGGCGCTGGCACTCGAGCCGGAGTTGCTGATCCTCGATGAGCCGCTGGCCGGGTTGAACCTGGAAGAAGTCGAGGATATGGCGCGCTTTATCCTGGATGTCAACGAAGAAGAACGCTGGAAAGTCACCTGTCTGCTGGTCGAGCACGACATGGGCGTGGTGATGGATCTTTCCCATCGGGTGTTTGTGCTCAATTTCGGCTACATGATTATGGACGGCACACCCAAAAAAGTTCAGGATAATCCCGAGGTGATCAAGGCCTATTTAGGAGAAGAGGATTTATATGCAACACGACGGTAGCATGCAAACAACAGGGGTTGAGATAACAGAAGATCTGACCATCCCAAAGCTTTTTTTTCAGCAAGCCACCAGATACGGAAATAATCGGGTGGCCATGCGCGAAAAAGAATTCGGCATCTGGCGTCCGATCACCTGGCAGGACTACCTGGAAAACGTAAAATACATCGCTTTGGGGCTCATCAGCATCGGGCTGGAGGAAAACGACAAGGTTGCCATGATCGGCGACAACCGACCGGAGGGCCTGTGGGCGGAAATGGCAACCCTGTGTGCCAGGGGCATCGGGGTGTGGCTCTTTCAAGACTGCCTGATTGATGAGGTCAAGTACATCATCGATCACTCGGATACCAAGTTTATCTTCGGCGAAGGTCAGGAGGAAGTCGACAAAGCCATCTCGATCTTCAAGGAATGCCCCAAGCTGCAAAAGATCATCTGGGATGACCCCAAGGGGATGCGCAACTATGACGAGGACTACTTAATCAGCCTCAAAGAGGTGCAACAGCTGGGCCGGGAGCTGGAAAAAGAAAAACCCGACCTTTTCGAAGAGCTGATCAACAAGGGCAGAGGGGAAGAAGTGGCCTTGCTTTTTTATACTTCCGGTACAACGGCTTTGCCCAAGGGTGCCCTATTGTCCCATCACAACATGCTGACCATGGGCCAGCATCTCATGGCGGTTGATCCCTGTGAGAGCGCCGACGATTATGTCTCCTATTTGCCGTTTGCCTGGATCGGGGAGCAGATGATGTCGATTTCATGTGGCTTGCAGATCGGATACACCATCAACTTTCCCGAGGAACCGGATACAGCCCAGGAAAATATCCGTGAGATCGGCCCGCATGTCATGTTCGCCCCACCGCGCATGTATGAGCAGATGACGCGAACCGTTCAGGTGAAGTATCTGGATTCCACCTGGATTAAGCGCAAGTTTTATGAGTTTTCAACCTTTGTGGGCTATAAAGTCGCCAACCTCAAATTCGAAAAAAAACCGGTCACTTGGTATTGGCGGGCCCTGGAATGGCTGGCCTCGATTACCATCCAGAAAAAACTCAAAGATCATCTCGGACTGTCGCGGGTGCGCAATGCTTATACCGGCGGAGCGGCCATGGGACCGGATCATTTTCGCTTTTTTCATGCTCTGGGGGTAAACCTCAAGCAGATTTACGGGCAGACCGAGGTGGCCGGCATATCCGTGGTGCACCGCAGCGGCGACATCAAATTTGACACCGTTGGTCATCCGATTCCCGGAACCGAGGTTAAGATCGCTGAAGACGGTGAAATCCTGACGCGCAGCCCGTCGGTTTTTCTGGGGTACTACAAAAACCCCGAGGCCACTGAAAAGACGTTGATCGATGGCTGGTTGTATTCCGGCGACAAGGGGTTTATCGATGATGATGGACATCTGGTGGTTTTCGACCGCACCAAGGACGTCTTCACCTTAAAAGACGGCAAACCGTTTGCACCCCAGTACTTGGAAACCCGCCTGAAGTTTAGCCCCTATATCAGGGATTCATGGGTGATCGGCGATAAGAAAGATCACATCAGCGCCGTTTTGTGCATCGACTATGCCGTGGTCGGCAAATGGGCCGATGAAAAAAAGCTCAACTATACCAGTTACCAGGAGCTCTCTCAGATGCCGGAGGTCTATGACCTGGTGGAAAAACAGATTCGCCTGGCCAACAAGGACCTTCCCGAACTGGCCAAAGTGGTGAAATTTACCAATCTTTACAAGGAGCTGGATGCAGATGATGATGAGCTCACCCGGACGCGGAAACTGCGCCGGGCTTTTGTCGAAAAGCGGTACGAGGATATCGTCAAGGCGCTTTATTCGGACGATAATTCGGTCCACATCGATACGGCCATTAAATATGAGGACGGGCGTCAGGCCCATATTAAAACCGATCTTCAGATCAGAACAGTGCGTGATTGAGAATGCGGAATGGATTCAGGCTGTACCGCTGGATCCTGTAATGACACATGAGCGATCGGGGAAAATTTGAAGCACGAAACTTTAAATCCGAAACAATATCAAAATTATAAACTCGAATATTGAAAACTTTTGATTTTTTGTCATTTGATATTCGGATTTGTTTCGGGTTTCGGATTTCGAAATTAGGATTTTGTTGCTTCTACCTGCTTGGTTCTGATTGCCAAAAAATAAGCTAATAAGCAAGGCAAGACAAAAATAGGAGATTATCGGATGGAACTGTTTTTGATGACCCTGACAACCGGTGTTATGGTGGGCGGCATCTATGCCTTGGTCGCTCTGGGCTGGGTATTGATTTACAAATGTTCGGGCGTATTGAACCTGGCAATGGGAGAGTTGACGCTGATTGGCGCCTATGTTTCTTTAAGCTTTTACTCCATGGGCTTTCCCTTTCTGCTTTCCCTCTTGTTTTCGCTCATTATTGGTTTTATTCTGGGGATCCTAACCGAGAGGATCTTTCTCGACAAGCTCATCGGAGAGCCGGTTCTTTCGGTTATCATGGTTACCGTGGGGCTGTCTTTTTTCTTTAAAGGAACCATTGAGTTTATCTGGGGCAATGATACGCGCGTTTTCTCTCCGCCTGTTTTTTCCATCGAGCCGATCCGCATCGGCCCCCTGGTCATCGGCCAGGTCTACCTGTGGAGCTTCATTGCCGCTATTGTTCTTCTGATTATTTTCGTGAGTTTTTTTAAATACACGCGCTGGGGGCTTGCCATGCAGGCTACCGCCGATGATGAGATGGCGGCTTTGTCTCTGGGCGTAAGCGCCCGTTTTGTGTATGCTGCTGCCTGGGCGATCGCGTTCATGGCCGCCGGTGTGGGGGGGACCCTTCTGGGAAATATCAATGGACTCAATATCTCCGTTGGATACCTTGGACTTTTGGTTTTGCCGGCGGTGGTTCTGGGAGGCCTCAACTCCATCCCCGGTGCCATTTTGGGAGGCATCATTATCGGTATCCTGGAGAACTTCAGCGGTGCTTACCTGGATAAATATTTTCCGGGCGGTGTCAAAGAGATTGCCCCGTTTGCCTTTATGGCTGTTTTCTTGTTGTTTAAGCCTTATGGAATCTGGGGATGGGAGAGAATCGAAAGGGTTTGATTGGTTCGATTTGTTTTATTGGTTTTATTTGTTCAATCGATATCGTTTGCTGAAATTCTATTAACCAATCCAACCATTCTAACTAATATAACCAATTTAACGGAGCATTTTTATGTCGACAACCTGGCTTCCGTGCGGAGATTACCATCAAAGTTACCAAGAAGATCACGCCTGGTTTCAATCAAAGTTTATCAAGGGCAAGATGATTTTACTGGGGTTGATTCTGTTCATTCTGATTCCCTGGTGGGCGGATTCCTATTGGCTCAGCGTCTGTAACCAAATCGGCTTTACGTTGTTGGGCGCTTTAGGCGTGCAGCTTCTTATCGGCTTTTGCGGTCAGGTGACCCTTGGACACGCGGCGTTTATCGCCGTGGGCGCTTACACCAGTACCCTGCTCATTTTAGAATTTCCCTGGCCTCAATTCATGATCGATATCGGGTTGGCATATCCGATCAGTATTTTCGCTGCTGCCATAGTGGCGGGTTTGTGGAGCGTTCTATTTGGACTCCCATCGGCGCGGGTCAAAGGGTTTTATCTCATATTAACCACCATGGCCGCTCAGTTTATTACGGTTGATTTTGTCATCACCCAGTATGTTTCGCAAATCGGCGGTCGGGGCCAGGCCTTTTCGCTACCGCCGGGGACCATCAAGGTCGGACCGTGGGTGATCGATACGGATTTCAAGGTCTATTTCATGATGCTGGTTCTGGTGATTCTGTGTGTGATTGCGATGGCGAATTTGCTGCGGTCGCGAGCCGGCCGAGCCTGGGTGGCCATCCGGGACAATGACATTTCCGCAGAGGTGATGGGGATCAATGTCGTCAAGTACAAGCTGCTGGCATTTTTCGTTGCCGGTTTTCTGGGCGGTATTGCCGGCGCATTTTGGATCAGCAACCTGGCTGCCATCAGCCCCGAGCATTTTACGTGGTTCTGGTCGCTTTGGCTGGTGGGCGTCATTCTGATCGGAGGCGTGGGGTCTATCCACGGAACGATTTTCGGCTCGATTTTTATGGTGCTGGTGATGGAAATGCTTCAGATCGGCATCATGCCCCTGGCAGACTCATATCCCAAACTTTTAATGGATTTTCTTTTTATTAAGGAAGCAGCCTTCGGGCTGGCCATATGTGCATTTATGATATTTGAGCCCAACGGGATTGCCTATCGCTGGTGGCAAATTAAAAATTACTTTAATTTGTGGCCATTTTCCTACTAAGCTCATCGGATAAAAAATAATTCAAAAAAGGAGGTGATTATTCTCGAGGCAATTATTGCATCAACTAACATCCCAATACCAATTAAAGGGGGATTACCATGAAGCTTAAAAATGTATGGTCCAAACTATTGATTACGGCGTTTACATTGGCGCTCATCTCCGGTTTTGGCAACACGGTCGGCGCCGAGGAGGTCAAAGTCGGCGCTCTGAACGATGTGACCGGAGCGACATCCGATGTGGGCAAGGACTATGCCCTGGGAATCTCGGATGCCATCCATTATGTCAATGACCAGGGCGGTGTAAACGGCAAAAAGATCAAACTGTATCAGTTTGATTACGGCTATCGCATTCCCGAAGCGCTCACCAAATATAAACTGTTCAAACGCCTGGGAACCGTGGCTGTCTTGGGCTGGGGAACCGGCGATACCGAAGCGCTCTCGCCCACGATTACCAAAGATGAGATGCCGTATGTGTCCGCCTCTTATTCAGCTCATCTGACGGATCCCAAAAAGACACCTTATAACCTGTTTGCAGCAACGGATTATTCAACCAATGCGCGGGCGGCCATCACGGCCTGGTTTGATAAAAAGTGGCCGCAACACGCCGATTACGGCAAACGCAAACCACGTTTTGTCTGCAGTTACCATTTTGCGCATCCTTACTGCAGCGCACCGATCAAGGCCATCAAAGACCAGGCCGAATTGCTGGGTTTTGAGGTCGGACCGGACCAGAATGTGACGCTGACCGCCATTGATACCAAAAGCCAGGTGCTGGCAATGAAAGACTTCAAAGCGGATCTTGTCTGGCACGGCAACACCACCATGTCGGTATCGGCTACCGTCCGAGATGCCTTTGCACTGGGCTTAGGAGCCGATCACATTGTCAATAACTGGGGCTTTGACGAAAACCTGCCGCGCCTGGCCGGCAAGGCAGCCGAAGGCGTCATTGGCGCCACGGTGGCCGAATTTTTTGGCAATGAGGTCAAGAACATGGACGTTGTCGTTGAATACGCCAAAAAATACAACCCCGGCGTGCCGCTGGAAAAACGTCTGGTGCGCTCGATTCAGGCCTGGGCCAACGTCCTGGCGCTCTGGGAAGCAATGAACCGCGCGGACAAAGCCGGCGATTTGACGGGTCCGGGAATCCTCAAAAAAGGGTTTGAGACCTTTAATGGATATGACATCGGGCTGAGCGTGCCGCCGCTGACCTATACGGCTACCGATCATCGCATTGCGGGACAGGTGCCGATCTACGAGATCAAAAACAGCAAGTTCGAACTGCTCGAGCTGGTGGATCTGAAAGGTCGCTGGCCTGAGAAATGGGCCAATGAATGGCTCGGTTGGTAATTGCATAAGCAAAATGGTACCTCTGTGAATAGGCCAAATGGCTGAATCTGGATGAAGTTTTTCATCTGCTTGGGCCATTTGGCCGACAAACCATTTGCACAACCACCGAAGGAGGTCAAAAAAAGTTGTCCGACGCTAATAAGATCCTGAAGATCAACAATATTGAGGTTAAATACCACGAGGTCATTCTGGTCATCAAAGGCGTATCCATCGAAATCCCGGAAGGTGGCATTGTGGCCCTTCTGGGTGCCAACGGTGCCGGCAAAAGCACGATCCTAAAGGCAATCTCAGGACTCCTCAAACACGAGGACGGTCAAGTAACGGACGGGTCGATTGAGTTTGAAGGACAACGCATTGATAAAATGGGCCCGGAAAAGATTGCCAAGATGGGCATCGTGCAGGTGATTGAGGGACGGCGCGTTTTCGAGCACCTTACCGTGGAGCAAAACTTGAAGGTGGGGGCGCACATGAAAAAGCACGGCCGATCCATCAAAGATGGGCTGGAGATGGTCTATCACTATTTTCCGCGTCTGAAAGAGAAACGCAATGAAACTGCCGGGTTTATCAGCGGCGGTGAGCAGCAGATGACCGTGGTCGGCCGGGCCCTGATGACTAGCCCCAAGCTGATTCTTTTGGATGAGCCCTCGATGGGACTGGCGCCGTTGCTGATTCAAGAGATCTTCAACATCATCACCCAGCTAAATGAAGCTGAAAAAATCTCCTTGCTTCTGGTTGAGCAGAATGCCAAGCTGGCCCTCAATGTCGCCCCGCATGCATATGTGCTTGAAAACGGGCGTATCGTCATGGACGACAGTGCTGAAAAGCTCAGAGAAAATCCGGATATCAAGGATTTTTATCTGGGAATGACCGATATCGGCGGTCGAAAAAGTTTTCGGGAGGTGAAGCACTACAAACGAAGAAAAAGATGGCTCACCTAAACCCTTAAAATTTATGAGGGGGAGAAAATGCGAAAAAAAACGATTGTACTGATGTGTTCGGTGGCCCTGATCATGGCTGCTTTTTTATCCGGCTGCGCAAGCATGAACAAAGCGAGTGACTCTAACTTTAAAGATCCGGTGGTGACCCTGAGCCATGTGGAGGTTCAAAAATATTGGGGCTGGTGGTTTTACGGCGACAAGGTTGAACCCACCAAAGGAACGGCCGGTAACAACGCTGCGCCGCTGGCCCTGGCATACATTTGGGAAATTAAAAATCCCAATAGCTATCCGGTGGAGCTGCAGGAATTTAAGTTTACGGTCGCATTCGAGGATTTTGATCTGGATACCGTCATTCTGCCCGATTCGATGTGGATCCCTGCCGGGAAAACGAATGAGCTAAGGGCGCTTTCCGTATTTGACGCGCGATCCGCCCAGATGAGCTTACTGGTCACCGGTGGGTTTAAGTTACAAGAGCGGGGAATATCCTTCTGGGATGCACTCGAAAAATACTGGACCCAAATCCCGGATTTTTCTTTTCCGGTGTATGCCAATCAGGGATCAGCCCTTTTTAAAGCGGACGGCGTTGCCCGGGCTGTGTCATTTAATGCCACATTTCCCTGATAAAAAGGTATCAACCAGATAATGGGTTTGAAGCTGTAGCTTCCACGGCTGCCCTCTTTCAGCGAAAGAGGGCAGGTCCGTGGATTTTGAATTTGTCAACGAGTTGCCGGCGCTTTGCCGTTTCGCTTAACTCGTAATAGACACGTTTTTGCTGATTTTTCCCGGCCATCTCTCTCCACCCAGAGTGCCCGTCTATTTTTATGCAGTCACCGATGGAATGGTTTTGGGTTGCATGTGAGATCTTTTTCCAGTTTTATCCGTTCGACGCATGCACGCTCTACGTTTTTGTTTAGAAGCGTGCAACTAAATAGTAATTTAAAGGACAGATTAATATGGGACTCCATGATTATACTTTTTATGATCTGATTAATCGCAACGCCGTCTGCTTTAAAGACGGGCCAGCATGGTTTGAAGTCGATGACGAAAGAACCCTGACATTTGCCGAGGTAAAAGAACAGGTGGATCGTCTGGCCTGCGGTTTACAGAAACTGGGCATTCAGAAAGGCGACCGAATCTGCGCGGTGGGCAAGAACAGCCTGGAGTTTTTTCTGCTCTATGGCGCCGCAGCGGCACTGGGCGCGATCGTTTTACCCATCAACTGGCGCCTGTCAGTGGAGGAGGCCCTGTTCAATGTCAACGACGGTGAGCCCAAACTTCTTTTCGTGGACACCGAATTTGAGGAACTGGCAAAAGAGCGTAAAGACAGGTTGCCTTCGGTTGAACATTTTTTCAATTTAAAGCCCGCAGACGGAGCGTTTTCCGAGTTTGCCACTCTGTTGGATAATTCGGGCGAGTTTGATGCGGCGGATGTCGCCAGCGACGACGGCCTGGTGATCATTCATACGGCGGCTGTGGCCGGAAGACCGCGGGGCGCGCTGTTGACCCATGGCAATGTGATCAGTGCCAATGTCAGCTTGAATTTGTTGTTCAGGTTGTCGGCTGATGACGTGCATCTGAATCTTCTGCCGCTTTTTCACGTCGCCGGCCTTTTCATGGCCACCGGCAGTTTCCACGCCGGCGTACAGAGCATCAATATGAGCAAATTTGACGCCGTCCAGGCGGTGGAGTTGATTGCTGAAAAGAAAGTTACGGTTCTGTATGATTTTACGCCGATTTTGGGTTCTATTCTGGATGCGCACGAAAAAAGCGACAAGGATATCTCGTCGCTGAAAACCGTAAAGGGTATTGAAAATCCGGAAACCATCGAAAGATATCAGAAAGTCACCGGCGGCTCCTTTTATTGTGTTTACGGCCAGACGGAAACTTCGGCCATGGCCACGCTGGGTCGTTACGACGATCGTCCCGGGTCGGCCGGCCAGATTCTAGAACTGGCCGACGTCAGATTGGTGAATGACAATGACAATCCCGTCGGCACCGGGGAGATCGGAGAGATCGCCGTCAAAGGACCGATGGTGTTCAAAGGTTACTGGAATCTGCCGGAAGATACCGCATACACCTTCCGGGGGGGCTGGCATCATACCGGCGATCTGGGTCGTTTTGATGAAGACGGTTTTCTATGGTACGAGGGCCGCAAGGCCGAGAAAGAGCTGATCAAGCCGGGGGGTGAAAACGTCTATCCGGCAGAAGTTGAACGTGCCATCCTGGAGCACCCTGCCGTTGAACAAACCGTGGTCTTCGGCGTTCCGGATCCGACATGGAAAGAAGCCATCAAAGCCGTTTGTATTTTAAAAGAAGGACAGGAACTGGATCATCGGGAACTCAGTGCCTTTGTCAGCCAGCATATTGCCAGCTACAAAAAGCCGAGCTATGTCGACTTTGTAGACGAATTTCCCCTTTTGGAGGACGGCACTCCGGACCGGGCCAAAATCAGGGAGCTATACGGCGGTCCGCAGGAGTAACGTGGCCCCTTGGAAAAAAATCCCCTTTCGGCCAATCTCTGCGTCAGACTCAGATTTCAATCCTCGACATACTCGAGGTATGCCTCCGGTTGAAATCTTCGCCTTCCTTGACCTTGACCAAAATTGAATATTTTTCCAAGGGCCCAAATTTCACTTACCTGATTGCGTGGCATCGGTCGGTTCCCATCAATTCTTGAAGGGCTTAGCAATTTTATCAGGTTGAAGAGTTGACATCCATTCCTAATTTCCGATATGTTCCCACTCAACGATGATCTAATTTTGGCTTTGTAAGGGCGGGATTTACTTTCGCACCTTCAATCCAGATGCTAAACGGGCGGGGGTAAACCCCGCCCCTACTTATGCCTTTTTTGGGTTCGCTTTAATTTATTTTTTTAGATAAAATTGCGCAGCAATTTTATGAGGAGAGACGAATGGTCAGACAGGAAATATCCCTTTTTTTGAGAAATGTGCCCGGCGAGCTCGGACGGCTGGCAGGCATGTTCGGAGACGCCGGCATTAATATCGATGCCATCACGATCCAGGATGCATCCGCCTATGTTCAGGAGCTGTTTAAAGCCAGGGGAAAATCGCTTAAGCGCATTGCCTCGGCCGCCAGCTATAATTCGATGCGCAAAGATTCAGTTGAATTTGCCCTGATCCGCCTTTTAGCCGGTGATACGGACAGGGCGGTCGAGCTGCTGTCCAAAAATGAATTTATTTTTGATGTCATGCCCGTCATTGCCCTCGAGCTCGAGAACCGGCCGGGCGAGCTGGCCAACATCTCTTCAAAATTCGGCGAAGAGGGCATTAACATCAATTATGTCTACGGGTCGGTTTCCTCGCCCGATGAGAAATGTCTGTTTGTTTTCTGCCCGGAAGATATAGAAAAAGCATCAAAGATATTCATCTAAAGAACCCTCATCTTTTGCCCAATGGCCCCGCAATTTGGCGGGGCTATTGAACCAAACCTCAGGGTTTGTTTTTTAATTATATATCATCACCAGATTCAATCGATACAGACTTCACCGAGCCCCATGGAGTAGGGGCTAATCCTACCCTCGATCATTTTCTTTTTTGCTCAAAATGCCTTCGAACCAAGGAATGTTAATTCACCGGCTGTATACGGAATATACTTCCACTAACAGCGGAGGCTGTTAAATTGCATTTAAAGCATATCTTCCGCCTCTTCCTTGGTAATGGGCGGGATTCGATCGAACTCGGCCCAAAATTCTTTGTGCTCTGCTTTCCAATCGGGTCCAAATTTCTTATCGAACAAGGGTGAAAGCTGTTTCAGCCATTTCTTGGGTTTACGAATGCTTTTTTTACGGGCCTGAATGATTTCCGCCAGATAGGTCGCGATGTCAACCATTTGATCTTTCGGTATATAGGCGTAGGCACCTTTCTTGAGCGATTTTATAAGGTTATCGGGGCTGAGGGCGTGGGCGGTGAGCATCAAACTGGGAATGTTTTTTTCTTTGGCGAGCGCGAGCAGGTCATAGCCCCGGACCCCCATGATGTCTAAAATCGCCGCATCAAAAGTTTCTTTTTCCAGAAATTTGCGAGCGGTTTCAAAATTAGGCGCCGTGTAAATCGTGCACATGTCCAGCAAATCTTTTAGAGTGTCTAAAATATCGACTTCATCGTCAACAATTAAAATTCTTTTTCCCTTTAATGTTTCCTCCATAGCAAATCCTCCTCTCTACTCCCAGGGGCTAAAACTATTCATAGCGCCTTTGAGAAAATGACATGACCCGCTCTAACTTAATTTATTAAATAACTTCAGAGACGGCACACTGCTCAAAACGGCTATCAAATATTCAGGCCGCTTTGGCAATCTGCCGCCTTCCGCTTATACCTACGATGATTCTAATCCTGCAAATGCTCTTTTTCAACCTAAATCACCCGTCAAGAGGTGGCCTTTTTCGTCCTGAGCTGTCTTTCTGGTTCCATGAACTGTCGCTGCGCGTCACGGGCGGGCAATCGCTTATGAGAACAGATCAAAGCTCCTCAGGAGCCTTTCAAATTTTGAGCATGTTGGATACTTTTATAAGTTCTATAATGACATGTATAATTCGTGTTATCATACACAACTTAAAAGTTAGTCTTTATATTAGCCCAAGGCGACATCGAGCGTCATCATCACAGCAAAGCCCATCATCGCACCCACGGTGGCGACATCCGAATGTTTTTCAGCCTGGGATTCCGGTATGAGTTCCTCTATGACGACATAGATCATGGCTCCAGCGGCAAATGCGAGCGCATAGGGTAAAATCGGCTGCATAAAAACAACGGCAACAGCGCCAAGCACGCCGGCCATTGGCTCTACCACCCCCGAGAGCTGCCCGTACCAGAAACTTTTTAGCATTGAAAATCCCTCTCTGCGTAATGGAACCGAGACAGCGGTGCCCTCGGGAAAATTTTGTATGCCAATCCCGACTGCCAAAGCGACAGCACCGCCAAACGAAGCTGCAGGCAAATCAGCGGCCAAAGCGCCAAATGCCACTCCGACTGCCAGGCCCTCCGGTATGTTGTGGATTGTAATGGCCAATACCAACAATATGCTTCTGCGCCAGCTGGTGCTAACCCCTTCAGCCTCTTTGGTCGGAAAACCAGGGTGTAGGTGGGGCAGTATTTTGTCGATCAGCCAAAGAAAGGCACCCCCAAGCAGAAATCCCGAAGTTGCCGGAATCCATCCAGGCATATTCGATTCTTCAGCCATTTCGATGGCGGGTGCAAGCAACGACCAGTAAGAGGCTGCGATCATGACACCGGCAGCAAAACCGAGCATGGCATCTAACATTTTGCGATTAAGGGTTTTAAAGAAGAAGACCAAACTCGCGCCTAAAGCTGTCAGAAACCATGTAAAAAGTGTCGCAACCAGTGCTTGATAGATGGGATGCAAATTAGAAAATGACGCAATCATAATGATCACCCAAACGATTTGGTGGTACTAGCGCCAGGATGCGTCTAAAACCCCCCCGGCCGGGAGGGTCATGGATGCGATTTTAAGATATGCGGCCGTCTGCAAACCCTTTTACGATTTCACACATCAGGTGCACGTTGGGAACAATGCTGTCCAGTTCGACGTATTCGTCCAGACTGTGAGCGCCGCCGCCGCGGATCCCCATGGCATCGATGGTGGGAATGCCCAGTGAAGCGGTAAAGTTGCCGTCCGAACAACCGCCGGTGCTCGTTAAGCGCATGTCGATGCCCATCGCCTCACCGATGCTTTTAATCTGCTCCCATATTTGGCGCGTTTTTTCAGACGGCACCATGGGCGGGCGATTGATACCGCCGGCGACCGCAACGCGAACATCCGGCGTATGCACGTTATGACTCAGATCTTCAAAATCGTCTTCAATTCTTTGCTCCTCGGCCGGCTCGGCGATGCGCACATCCACACTGGCTTCTGCACGGTCGGGGATCACGTTGGCGGCCGTTCCTCCTGAAACAACGGTGACATTGACCGTGGTGCCGCGCTCGTCGCGGGCCAGGTCTTTGATGGCCAGGATTTGATGGGCCAGTTCGATGACGGCATTGGCTCCTTCTTCAGGAGCAACCCCGGCGTGAGCCGCTCTGCCGTGGCAGGTGACATAAAAAACCCCGCCGCCTTTGCGGTGCAGAAGCCGCTCGCCGGTGGCCCGCCACGGTTCGAACACAAACACACAACGGCTTTTTTGAGCCAGGCCTTCATACCAGGGGCGTGAAACCCGCGATCCGATTTCCTCATCGCTGTTGAAGGCCATGGCAATGGCGACATTGTCGGCCGCACCGGTTTGCTGCAGGACTTCGGCAACATGCAGCATGGTCACCAGGCCGCCTTTCATGTCGCAAACCCCCGGACCGTAAGCCCGCTTGTCGTCTTTTGTAAAAGGGCGGCCGGCTGCCGTTCCCTTTTTAAAAACCGTATCCATGTGCCCGATAAACAGTAGATCAAAAGCGGCTGCGCCGCCATCGAGCGGCCGGTTGGATACCTCCAGGCACGGCACCCTGCCGTCATCAAACCCGTGGCGGGTGGTTTTCCATCCGATCCGGTCAAAGCGTTTCTGGAAAAAATCGGCGACCTGATTGAGGCCCTCGGCATAATGGCTGCCGCTGTCGATATTGACGACGGTCTCCAGATCGCTGATAAATTGGTCATAGCGTGACGCAATCATATCATACATCGAAACCTCTTTCCCTTAGCAGGATCAACACAGTTGTTCGCATGGCAAAAGATGAGAATTTTGAAGCCAGTTTTAAGGTTTGCGCCTGTCTTTAAGCACATAATTGGATATCACAATGCGCTGAATTTCGGAGGTGCCTTCATAGATGGTGAACACGCGGGCATCGCGATAAAAGCGCTCGACCGGGTATTCTTTGGTAAAACCGTAGCCGCCATGCATCTGCAGGGCTTTGGCGGTGGTGCGGTTAACCATTTCCGAGGCAAACAGCTTGGCCATCGATGCCTGGGCGGTGTAGTTTTCGCCGCGGTCCTTCATTTCGGCCGCGCTAAATGTCAACAGCCGGGCTGCTTCGATTTCAGTGGCCATATCGGCGATCATCCAGCGCAATCCCTGGAACTTGGAAATGGGCTGGCCGAACTGCTCCCGTTGCTGGGCATAGCGCACAGCGGCATCGAAGGCTGCCTGGGCCACGCCTACCGATTGGGCGGCAATTCCGATGCGGCCGCCGTCAAGACCCGTCATGGCAATTAGAAAGCCATCCCCTTCGTTGCCCAGCAGGTTTTCGGCCGGTATGCGGCAATCTTCAAAAATGAGATCGGTGGTATCGGAGGCGCGCAGCCCCATTTTGTCTTCCAGGGCGCCGACCTTCAAACCCGGTGTGCCCTGTTCGACCAAAAAGGCACTGATTCCGCGGTGGCGTTTGGCCTCATCGGTTTTAGCCGTGACGATAATGAGACCGGCATTTTTGCCGGTGGTGGTAAACCTTTTGGTGCCGTTAAGAACGTAACTGTCACCGTCAAACTCGGCTTTGGTGGTTTGCCGGGCCGGATCAGAGCCGGCATTGGGCTCGGTCAGGGCGAAGGCGCCGATAATCTCGCCGCTTGCCAGCCGGGTAAGATATTTCTTTTTTTGGTCCTCGGTGCCGTAGCGAAGGATACTTTCG
>Ga0209536_100007711_pt1 | contig 16295 bp, 15 predicted proteins | sample DeeMarSeWOR28_12_FD_187461 | JGI IMG/M metagenome (GOLD analysis project Ga0209536, IMG submission 187461) | Marine sediment microbial communities from White Oak River estuary, North Carolina - WOR-2-8_12 (SPAdes) (version 2) | ecosystem: Environmental > Aquatic > Marine > Intertidal zone >...
CTCAACCTTTCAGCGCACCTAATGGATGTCCTGTATAAGGGAAATGGCATCACTTGGATGAAGGACCTGCCTTCAGTTGCTACAGGAAAGACTGTTCATATAGCCGGATCGGTAATCCGTTACCAGACTCCCCCTACCAGGAATGGCCACAGGGTGCTGTATGTGATTATGGAAGACGGAACGGGCGTTGCCGACGTGACGGTGTTTAGTGATGTTCAGGAGAAATGTGGCCAAGTGCTCTTTCGTGAAGGTTGGCTGATAGTGGAAGGCAAGGTGCAAAGGAGGGGACCAAAGTCTTTATCTATTATCGCTGAGAAATTAGCTCCTATAGATACTAAACAGGGTGTGTGAGGTGAATAATGGGGTGTTAGGGCGCCACAGATCATGATAACGAGTATACATTCTTGACAAACGCTGTTCCCGATGCTATGGTACATATGTTCTATCACTCAGCGGCAGATAGAAGATGGAAGTACAGGATAGACTGGAGACACTGGTTGATGCTGCTCGATTCGATGTCTGCAGCTACAACGGCCCGCATGACATCGGCCGCGCGCCGGCGCGCTTCATTTACCGGGCGGCTCTCCCCGGTGGTGGTTCTATTTGCCTTTTCAAGGTTCTCCTGACCAATGTCTGCACCAATGACTGTGCTTATTGCGTCAATCAGGTAGGCCGGGATGTTCGCCGCACTTCTTTCCTCCCCGAGGAACTGGCTAAGGTCTTCATGCAGCTTTACTCGAAAAAAATGGTACAGGGACTGTTTCTCAGTTCGGGAATTGCCGGGAATGCCTCCCGTACCATGGAAGCGATGATAAAGACGGTAGCAATCCTGCGTTACCGCTATAAGTTCCCGGGATACATTCACCTTAAGATTCTGCCCGGGGCGTCTTTCGATTACGTTGAGGAGGGCTGTCGGCTAGCCAACAGAGTATCGGTCAATATCGAAGCACCGACAGTCGAGCACCTGGCCAGGCTCAGCTCGAGGAAAGACCTTTATGAGGGAATCCTGGAGCCGATGCGCTGGGTGAAGAAGCTGAAGGCAGCCAATGAGAGGCTGGTACCCGGGGGACAGACGACCCAGTTTGTCGTTGGGGCGGCGGGCGAGACAGACCGCGATATCCTGCATACCTCCCAGGCCCTGTATAATGAGCTTGAGCTACGAAGGATTTATTTTAGCGCCTTCCGCCCGGTGGGTAACTCGCCGCTGGAGGGGCAACCACCGACGTCGCCATTGAGAGAACACCGGCTCTATCAGACGGACTGGTTGCAGCGGGTCTACGGATTTACGCCCGGTGAAGTGGAGCTGGCCCTGGGTAAAACGGGTAACCTCTCTCTGGGCAGGGACCCGAAGCTGACCATTGCACAGAAGCAGCCCTGGCTTTTTCCAGTGGATGTGAATATCGCCAGCTATGATGAGCTCCTGCGGGTGCCGGGTTTCGGCCCCACGTCGGCAAAACGAATCGTGGAAACACGCCGCGACCACAGCATTTACTCAGTGGAACAACTGAGAAAGATGCGGATTTCTGTACGGAAGGCAGTCCCCTATATCTGGTTCCGGGGAATGCTTGCCGTGGAGAAGGAGAAACAGCTCCCCTTCATGCCCGAACTGGATGATATAGACGAGCCAATGCCTACGCTGGCTGGTGTACTGGGTTGAAGTGGCTGATTGATTGTCCTGCCCTCAGTTCTATGGGCTACTTTTATAGCACCCTTGCTCTTAACATCACGTCGTAGATATGCGCAACAGTTTTATTGACATTACTTCCATCCACAACAGTGGCAGCCCCATTGAAACCCTCTGCATCAGACCAACGTATGATTCGAAGATTTCCGTACTATATAGTATTGAGAGTAAAAGCGTGATAATAGCGATTAACCAGGAAAAAGCTATATATCGCCGCCACCTTGTATCGGACCACTGCCTTATGGCGACGAATATCGGTGCAATCGAGAAGGAGATTGCTGAAATTGTCGCGAAAACGCTGTGTGTTGTTCCTGTCCACGTTATATCAATACACCCGGTGTCGCAGGGGAAGACTCCGGTCAGTATCAAAGACAGTCCGGATATAATTATCAAAGCAGGGCCCACTCTTGAAGCCCTGTTTCTTTCCATACCACGGTCGATGCCTATGGCAAATGCAATCATGAATAGTCCTAGGAGAGGAAATCCCAGTGTGTTGATAACCAGCTTGTAGGGTGCGTCCACTGCACCGAGTTCGCTCATTGATTGTAAAATGTGGCTGTATCCCGACTGGAGACCACCAATGACAACTATCACTACTGCATAGAGTATCGGGCCCAGAATACCAGCTATTGCTGCCGGTATCATGATTTTGCTATTTTTACTAGGTTGCATCATTTATAATGCCTTGCTGAACCGACCGCTTGCTGACTTTCGTGACTGGATATAATTGTGGTTGGAGTGGAAGTCAATTAGCTCTTCCACATTCATCTTCAGATGAGAAGTGTGGAGGGTCAGGTTCTGGCTACATTTGTAGCCATTTTGTCGCTGAATACTACAACGCTAAGAGTTCTCGTCTGGTATTATGATAAACTCAGAAACGGGAACTCGTTCCCTTACATACGTTTCTACGACTTTACGGAAATGTAACCCGTAAACAGAAAGTATCATCGACACGGGAAACAGTCGGGGACGTCTGAGGAGAGTAGATATAAAAAGTCTCCAGTAGTACCTTCTACCTTTTTCCTTTATACCTAGAATCCAGATAGATTTAATGAATCCGTTAACGTAATTAAGCCTCACCTGAGATACTTTTATTCTTTGTTGAGGTTTATATTGACTTATAAATACCTTGATCCTGTCGTAGTACTGTTTGGGAGCATATATTGTGTTCAAGATGTGATGATAACCATTAATCAGTGTTTCCTGGTTCATTTTGGGTATGAAGTTCAGTGAGAAATCCGTATTGTCGCCGGTGCTATCTTTTAATAAGCGGTTCTCCTGTTCCAAACGTTTAAATAATCGGGTACCTCGAGGCGCATTTAATAGGCCGACCATAGCAGTGACGATACCACTTTCCTGGATGAAGTTGATCTGGTTTCTGAAGATGGAGGCCGGGTCACTATCAAAACCGACTATGAACCCACCCTGGACCTCTAAACCATAATTCTGGATCTTCTTAACCGAAGCTACCAGGTCGCGGTTCTTGTTCTGAGACTTGTTGCACTCGGTTAGGCTCTCTTCGTTGGGAGTTTCAATACCAATAAATACCCTGTCAAAGCCCGCTTCAACCATCAGTTTCATTAGCTTCTCATCGTCGGCAAGGTTTATCGAAGCTTCAGTGAAAAGTGGAAAGGGGTACTTTTTCTCTTTTTGCCATTTGATTATTGCTGGCAGCATTTCTGACTTTAGTTTCTTCTTGTTCCCGATAAAATTATCATCCACAATAAATACACTGCCACGCCAGCCATGGTTGTATAGTGAATCCATTTCTCTCAATACCTGGGTTGTGTCCTTGGTCCGCGGTTCACGTCCATTCAGTATCACAATATCACAGAATTCACAATCAAAAGGACAACCTCGGGTGTATTGTATGCTCATTGATGCATAGTGTTTCATATTAATTAATGACCAGAGTGGAACAGGAGTTCTGGTCAGGTCTGGTCTCTCGTTAGATGTATAGAGGTGTTGTGGGTTCCCCTCGTTCAAATCTTCTAAGAATGGTGGAAGGGTAACCTCAGCCTCATCAAGCACCAGGTGGTCTACGTCATCAAACTCATCACGTTCAGTTGTGAAAAGAGGGCCTCCAGCAACGACCCTGGTACCAAGTTCCTTGCATGTGGTGATAATCTGCCTGGCTGAATCTCTCTGCACTACCATAGCACTGATAAATACGTAGTCAGCCCACGTGATGTCTCTATCATCTAAGGGAGCTACGTTCATGTCTACTACCTTTTTATCCCATTCGGAGGGCAGCATTGCGGCGATGGTTAGCAGACCCAGTGGGGGATGAGCTGCTTTCTTAGCTATCATCTTCATAATGTGTTTGAAGCTCCAGAATGTATCCGGGTACTTTGGGTAAACGAGCAGTATTTTCATATCATTGTCCTTCTTTGTTATATCGTATTTATTACAGCTGCCATTCTGTTTCGAATAACCGGTCTACGAGGTGCTCTACGATTTTGGCGGTTATACGTTCTTTCTGGCGCAGGCAGCGTATAATCAAAGTTTTCCAGCATACGCCGTTCGATTTTCTTATTCAGGATACGCTCGATTGAACTTACCATAGCTGCGTCTACCTTTGTTACAAACGTCAGTGCTTCACCGTTTTTGTTGACCCGCCCCGTACGACCGATACGATGGATATAGGCATCTGTATTCTCGGGCATGTCGTAGTTGATGACGTGTGAAATGTGCAGGATATCGATACCACGAGCGGCGATATCGGTCGCAACCAGTATCTTTATTGAGCCGGTACGAAAGCCATCGAGTGCAGCCTGACGTCTGGGCTGAGACAAATCTCCCTGCAACGCAGTGGCTTTAAAGCCAGCTTTTTTTAGCTGTTGAGCGATACGCTCGGTACGGCGTTTGGTTCGAGTAAACACAAGTACTGATTTTGATTCTAACCGGTGCAATATTTCTGTCAGTAGGGTGGTTTTGAGATGTTGTTTAACAGGGTATAGGGAGTGTGAGACCGTAACTGCCGGTGCCGTATGCCCTATTTGTACTGTAACGGGGTTATGCAATACCTCCCTCACCAGGCGGCGAATATCCTCCGGCATTGTTGCCGAGAAGAGCAGTGTCTGCCGCGGTTTCAGAAGACACTTAAATAGCTCACGTATATCTGGCAGAAAGCCCATATCAAACATCCGGTCCGCTTCATCGATGACCAGAATTTGTAAATTTGATAAATCAATAGAACCTCTCCACAGGTGGTCGAGCAATCGTCCCGGGCAGGCAACGACTATTTCAACACCACAAGCCAATTCCAGAACCTGCTGCTCCATATTAGTACCGCCGTAGACGGCGATACTGTAAAGGTCTGTGTGTTTTGCCAGGCTGTTGATAACACCGTTGATTTGCTCGGCCAGTTCGCGTGTCGGGGTAATAATGGCAGCGCCGACCTGCCTTCTCGCTGCTTTTACTAGACGTTGCAGAATTGGTAATACATAGGCTACTGTCTTGCCGGTTCCCGTCTGGGCCAGTCCGATGACATCTCTACCCTGCAATATTGGGGGGATTGATTCCGTTTGTATTGGCGTGAGTTCGGTATATCCAAGCTCATGCACGCCAGTCATGATGCAAGGATGAAGATTCAAGTTTTCGAAATTCACTAATACTCCTGATTAAATTTATGGAACAACGTGTTCCCGACATATTAAAGGCAGAAATAATCGTGCGGCTTCATCTCTGTCTTGTTTTCATATTAGGATATTTGCGTCTTTTACCAGGGAAAGGTTTAGCGTGTCCGCTATCCGAAAGAGGAAGTGCCTCGACAACATTAATAACCTGTCCTCTCAGGCTTTTTTCTTGAAGGCCGATAACTGCGGCTTGGCCCTCAGACTTCGAGGCCATCTGGACGTAGCCATATCCCCAGGGCTGGCCGCTGCCGATATACTTGTTATTCATTATTTTCACGGATGTCACTTCTCCGAAAATGGTGAATACCTGTCGGAGTTCATATTCAGTCACCTCAAGTGTCAGGTTACCCACATAGATATTCAAGCCATTTGACCTTCTTTGATGATTGGGTTAGTAGTCGTCTGTCACTAACGCTGTCACAAACAGTTCTTAGGAATCATAAAATATGTTTTACGTTTCTTGAGGAGAGATAATGAAGAGTAATTCTAATATCTCCTCTGCCGTCCTCCCCCTCCAGGCCTACCACCTCTACCACCGTAGCCGCCACTATAGCCCCCTCCTCTCCTGTCGCCATAGCTCCCGCTGCCTCTACTGTCAGTGCGAGGACGAGCTTCGTTAACCACAATTGTTCGGTCACTGAGTGGTTTTCCATTTAGGCCTGCAATTGCAGCTTCAGCCTCTGACTTCAATGCCATTTCAACGAACCCAAATCCCTTGGGGCGTCCACTATACTTGTCCGTTATGATATTTATGGATTCAACCTCTCCAAAAGCTTGGAATTCCTGGCGTAATTTCTCCTCAGTGACATCATAAGACAGGTTGCCAACATAGATTCTCATGCTAAAACTCCTTATTAATTAAATCACCCCGACTTACTACTTATCTGGAAGCAATACAAGACGTCGTCTATGCCTTGCGCCCTGTTACTTATTAAAACATGCCTTTACCCCCTGAAAAGAAACCATCCATGTTTTTTACTTCACCGCTAAATTCCTGCTTGACAAGGCAATGTTTCAATTGTCTACGAAGTGCTCCTAGCTGGTGAGACTTACTGCCTGCACTATTCCTAATGCGGCTAGCAAGACTATGCTATTAGATACGGTAGCTCCAGAAACTACTGCTAATAATGAACTCCGCCACTTCATTCCCATCAACCAGCTGAGTAAGGTCCCCCCATATACGCCAATCGTGGGAATGGGAATCGCCATCAATAGGGCGAGACCGACCAGGCCGTATTTCTTGACTAGGGGATCATCACCCTTTTTTCTTGCCTTTTCAATAAATCGATTAAAGAATGGCCATCTATTGGATGCCTGAGAATAGAACTTGTTCAACAAAAGCCAGATTACTATGAATATTACTACCGAACCGACTGTAACGATTGCGAATACAATTGCTGGATGTATGTTAAACAAACTTTCTATCATGAAATATGCATTGATTGGTTACCAGTATCTACGGATTTCTCTTATTCGCTTTTCTAGTCCCTTCGGCGAGCTTCTGCATTGGCTGCCAATTCAATTTGCTTTTTCTCGATTCTATCTGCTCTGCTACGAGCTTCTACATTATCCGCCCTATTCCATTTCATTTTGAAAACTGTGAGTGTGATAATGCCGGCTATGATTAAGCCCCCGACTGTGAATAATCCAACCATTTTCTCCTCCTGCTAGCTTATCTAAGGAAGATATTCATTTTTAAAGTGTTAGTGGTATACACGAGCCGGACATCTCCGACGCATGTATACCACGAAGTATAGCTCTGAGATTAGACCCCTGGTCTGACTTTACGGTAGCAATCGCTACAGTATACAGGCCTGTCGCCGCGTGGTTCGAAAGGTACCTCGGTGTCTTTGCCACACTCGGCACACACCGCAGGAAACATCTGGCGTCTAGAACTGTAGTTACTGGTTCCGTAACGTTGTGATTTCCTTGCCTGGCGGCATTCTGGGCAGCGCTTTGGCTCGTTGGTGTAGCCCCTGGATTCGAAAACCTCTTGTTCCTCAGCGCTGAAAGTGAAGGTAGCCCCACAATCGGCGCACTGGAGAGACTTTTCCTGAAAAGACATTGGATGACCTCCTCTCTTCTAGATTTTAGTTAGAGTTAGGGTCACCCAATACTCGATTGATCTGGAACGATTTAAAAAGTCTGTAATAACCTAAACTGGAACTAATTACCTCTCATTGTAAACTAGAGATAGCCCTTTTGTCAAGTGCGTACAGGGGCACATAGCATACAGGGTTACTTTTTGCATTTTAACATTTCCCTTTGTAGTAACAATGTAACGATGGGTGTGCTTTTAGTTAACTTCTGGATTAACTGGATAATTTAAAAGAGGTAATAGCGTGTAACCAGCCTGCGGAGATTAGGGGGAAATAGCTTGACAAAAGGTAGGTAACAGCCTAATGTTTGTGGTATAGGGGACTATCTCGAGAATGACCTGACTAAAGGAGAGAGTCATGGTTATTGCAGAAAAACCGAAATTGAAGGAAGACCGGATAACCAGGGAGATGAGGAAAGACCTTGCCTACCAGAGCAAGAGTGGCCGGGGGGCGGGGAGAATTGAGGCATCCGAGGGTAAGGTCGAAAGAGTTTTAGAAGAGGACCGGATGCCCTATCGGCCGGAAATAAGGCTATGCATCGAGCGTGCCCGGTTAATAACCGAAGGTTATAAGCAGGCCGAAGAGCTCCCTATAGTCCTGAGACGGGCCAGGGCCCTGGCCCATTACCTGGATAACCGGACAATTTATATACTTCCCCACCAGAGAATCGTGGGTAATAGCGCCAGCGAGCCCTGTTCTTTAATTACTTTCCCGGAGAAGTGGAGCAACTGGCTGGAAAAGGCCATCGATGGCGAGTACCAGATGCTTCTGCCCGATGAGAAAGACAGGCAGGAATTGCACGAGATTCACGAATACTGGCGTAACAGGTCTGTCCACGGCATGGAGCGTCGCCTGCTCCCTGAAGATGTGCTGGAATACTGGTTCTACAACAACCAGGGGGTATTCATGTGGCTCCATGGTGGTCACGTCGGTACCCCGAACTATGAGAGGATATTCAAGACAGGGCTGAGGGGGGTGGTCGAAGAAGCTAAGGCGAAACTGGCAGAGATATCTTCTGACCCGGAGCTCTACCTGCATCCCGAGGACTACCTCAAGAAAAAGCGCTTCTACGAGGCGGTTATAATAATCACCGAGGCGGTCATTAACCAGGGCAAGAGGTTCTCACAGTTGTGCCAGCAGGAGGCAGCGGCCGAAAAGGATGAACAGAGGAAGGCGGAGCTGTTGGAGATGGCCGAGATATGCGACCGGGTGCCTGAGAACCCGCCCCGCACCCTCCACGAGGCATTGCAGTCCTTCTGGTTCATCAACCTGGTGGCCAGGGTGCTCGACCTGCAAACGTCGGGAAACGGTGAGAGAATCGACCAGATATTCTATCCTTTCTACAAGAAGGACAAGGAGGAGGGGAGGCTCACCTATGAGGAGGCCGAGGAGCTGGTAGAGCACCTGGTGCTGATGTTTAACGAGGAGGGGGCACTGATTCCCCCTTCGCAGCCGAAAGCCGGTCCACTGATTACGCGCGTTACCACCATTGGCGGTGTCACCCGGGAAGGGGCTGATGCCACCAATGAGATGACTTTCATTTTCATGGACGCCAAGAACGAAATGGGCCTTAATCAGCCGGCCCTGGCAGTCAGGCTCCACCCCCAGACCCCCCAGGCGTTGTACGAAAAGATACTGGAGTCGGTGCTGAAACAGCCGGGCGTCTATTCCTTCTTCAACGACAGTATGATGATTCCTTTCCTGATGAATCTGGGTATACCGCTGGAGGATGCCCGTGATTACACTACCGATGGCTGCATGAGGTGGATTATACCCGGCAAAGCCATGAGCCAGCGCGCTCTCGGCGGCAGGGTGGCTCTGCCCAAGTGCCTGGAATATGCCCTCTACCAGGGAGTGGACAAATTCAACGGAAAGCAAGTGGGACCCCGTACCTCCGACCCCCTGACCTGGACCTCCGTTGAAGACGCGATGCAGGCGTATGAGGAGCAGCTTAGCTTCTTTATGCACAAGCTCTTCACGATATACAATCTGGTGGACGTGCTCGACGCGGAATGGTTACCGCAGCCTTTCCTTTCGGCTGTGGTGGATGATTGTATTGAGCAGGGGAAGGATGTCCGCGAATATAAATACTACCCCAACACCATTATTCAGCCGGTCGGTCAGGTCACCATCATCAACTCCCTGGCCGCCATGAAGAAGCTGGTGTTCGACGATAAAAAAGTGTCTATGGCGGAGCTGCTCGATGCTCTCAGAAACAACTGGGAAGGCAAAGAAGACCTGCGTCAACTGTTTATTAATGAGCCTCCCAAGTGGGGCAACGACGATGACTACGTTGACCTCATTGGCCGGGACTTCTACACGAAGACGAACCGGGTAGTAAAGAGCTTCAAGAACATCTGGGGTGTCTCCCACAACGAAGATGGCACGGGGGCTTCCACCTACTTCGATTACAGCGGGATGACCGGTGCCACGCCCGATGGCAGAAAAGACCTCGACCTGTTCAGTGACGGTACGGTGTCACCGGCCGTGGGTACGGACGTAAAGGGACCGCTGGCAACCATGAAGTCGGTCAGCAAAGTAGACCATGCCGGCACCTTCACCCACCTGTTCAATCAGAAGTTCACTCCCAGGGAGGTAACGAGGAACGACGGGGCCAACTTCATCGCTCTACTCAGGACGTTCGTCGACCTCGGTATCCATCACACCCAGTTCAACGTGATTGACCGGGAAACACTGCTGGATGCCCAGAAATACCCGGAGAAGTACGGCGACCTGGTCGTCAGGGTGGCCGGTCTGGCTGCCTATTTCGTCGACCTGACCAAGCCTGTGCAGGACCAGATTATCGCCCGGACGGAACTGAGCTTCGGTTGAACGGCATGAGCCTGTCGTATTGTCTCAGTGGTTCTGTTTGGTTTTAGTCGACACCAAGTAGACAATAGTAGTCGCATGTCATTGCGAGAGCGTGTAAGTGCTCGTGGCAATCTTATTTATACACCGGACGAGATTGCTTCGCTCTGCTCGCAATGACGGAATAGCCAAATGTAAATAAAATTATCTCAACCTGTGAGCGGCATGGAAGAAGAGCGCGGTCTGGTATTCCTCATTCAGAGGTACAGTGTCCAGGACGGCCCCGGCATCCGGACTACCATATTCATGAAGGGTTGCCCGCTGAAGTGCCAGTGGTGCCAGAACCCGGAGTCTCTTAGTCCCCACCCCGACCTCATGACCCACGACACGAAGTGCCTGCTGCTCGGCAAGTGTGCTGAGGCCTGTCCCGTGGGGGCGATTACACTCGACCGGAAGAACCGGAAGATTGACCGGATTAAGTGCGACCTCTGCTTTCAGTGTGTCGATGCCTGCCCCACTAAAGCCCTGAGCAGGGTGGGGGAATACATGACACTGACAGAGGTCATGGCGGAAATCGAACGGGACGAGCTTTTCTATCGCCGGTCGGGGGGAGGGGTAACAATCTCGGGCGGCGAGCCGCTGCTTCAGTGGCAATTTGTCCGGAGACTATTAGAGGCCTGCAAGCAGAGACACCTGCATACCGCCCTGGACACCTGCGGATACGCTCAATGGCCTGTACTGGAGAAAGTCCTGGAGCATGTTGACCTCGTTCTCTACGACATCAAGCACATGGCCCCGGAGCTCCACAGGAAAGCCACCGGCAAGAGCAACCAGCGTATTCTACGTAATTTACGCCTGATATCTTCCCAGAAGAAGATATGGCTCAGGCTCCCCCTCATCCCCGGATTCAACGATTCCAGAGAGAATTTAACGGAACTCGGTAAATTTGGGCGGGAAATCGGGGTGGAGAAAGTGAGTATTCTCCCCTATCACAAGCTGGCGGAGGAGAAATACCGGCAACTGGGTATGCCGCGAAAAATGTCTCCCCTCAAGCCCCCGACCACAAAGCAACTCCAGAAGATAAAGACCCTCATCGAGAGCTTTGGTCTGCCGGTGACCATCGGCAGCTAGAGTCCATAAATCCGGAAATGGCCTGATAAAAAGAGGGAGAGTAAGAGCTCCCCCTCTTTCTAAATAAATCATCTTGTGATTGACTGGTTCAGCTACGGTCCGTAAATCTCAAGAATACCAGCTATGTCACCACTTTCCAGAGACCGTTTCTTCAGTTCCCCAAGAGAGCCACGACCATACATCGTCTGTTCGGCGGTCGGTTTACCGTACATGTCCTCCAGCATGAGGAAATGCCCGGCTTCATGAATGGCGATATTCTGGACATCGTAAGCATTGGCCGTATCGGCTATCTCATTGTCCGGGTCGGCGACAGTGTCGTCCTGTGCCCAGGCCAGGTCGTCGTTCATCGCCATATCGGCTTCTACAATGTAGTTATCCAGGTCGATCCATACCGCGGTTACGGCGATTGCATATGAGGGCAGATCGTAATCCTCAAAACTCATCCAGCCGATTTCATTGACTCCATTTGGTGTGCCCCCGGAATATCCCGAAGTGGGGACAAAAGAGCTGGGTACCCCGAATTCGAGAATTCCAACTATTGTACCTTCAAAGTCAATCGAGGCCCCTGTGTCTTCCCATGTTTGAAAAGCAGCCTTTATGGCAGCCTCAAACGTATCATCACAATCTTTGATAACATAATCGACATTTGCAGGGCTGGGCCAGCATACGTCCCGATACCTGTACCATTCTTTGTCGGCCTTGGCGGCCTCGGTATCTCCACCCTCCGGCTTCCCCGGTATTCCGCCCTTGGCCTCAGCCCCTTTCGGGTAGTGTATAAAGACAATCTTCGTGAGACCTGAAGGCCCGTTACCGGGATTGTCCGGTGGTCCAGCCGCAACGGCCGGTAAGGTCAGCCCCAGTACCAGGGCTACCGAGATAAACAATGCAATAACTCGCCCTTTTCTCATTTATGTACCTCCTTCTTGCTTGTACCAGGCGTTTTCTTTATGCACGGTCGGTTATTTACTAAAGACCATTCTAGTTAGACTCCAAGTCTATTGTCAATGGGGCTTTCGTACCAACCTGAACGGGCTATTATTAATGGTAATGAAAGACCGGTACCTGTGTATCCCAAGGATAGCGCAGTCGGGTAGCTGTTCCGGTCTGAAAACGGGGAGAATGAGGTAGGAATTTGGCAAAGAAACAGACGATTCCAGGGGATACAGGCACAGAGTGAGAGTTTCAGCCTGCGGTGAATGTTGGGAGTTTGAGGCAACGAAATAATAGCCTTAGAAGTACATCAGGTCCAGGTTGTTATCTGCGAGAGCCATCCAGGCACTTGGCACAGTTGTCATATTCCTGACTGTGGGCTTCAAACAATATATCCGGGTCGAAGGTTACGGCATGACCGGCCCTGATAATCTCGTCGATTTGACACCCACTCACTGAGGTGTCTTCGTTATCAAGGTCATGTACCTCCATTGTATTGGAGTTGCCGAGGAATCGTTTGTGAGGAAATTGAGGTCTACGCATAACGTCACCTCCTTTGGCCGGATTCGGCCAGCCGGTGCAGGGATTATGCCACAGAAGAAGTGAAATGTAAATCACCCATGAGAACAATGACTATGCATAATGACGCAGTTTTTCTCTGAGAAATATGGATACAAAGATACCAAATCTGTTATCTAGCTTCAATCTGACAATTCTGCCTCAATTTCCGTTTTCCACCGGTCAAGTTCCGCTCTATTTTCAATTCTAAGATTCATGGCATCATCAAGGTATTGTGTGGCCTCTTCTATATTCAGTAAGTAAGCATTGTAGTCATCATCAACAACCTTACTTTCCAAGGCTTCTCTTAAGCGAGAGCAAGACATTAAGAATAAACTCGCTTCTTCTATCAGCGATTCCTTGATTGCCCACATTTCGTCCGTAGGAGATATCAATAAATAAAAGCTTTCTTTATAGTATCTTATCAGTCTGGATTCACGTGATACTAATGAATATATTTCCTGATAATCTTCTGTTTGAGCACTTGATATAATGTCGATCAGGTCAAGGATGTCGTCCTTTGCCTCATTCTCATCAAAATCCTCATGCAGGGTTAGAGCAAAGGTGATAAATCCGTAAACCTCTTCAGTTTCAGAATTAGTCGCGGCTTTGTAGATTTCAGCACCTACGGTTATCAGGGTTACTATGGCTATAATACCCACGGATGCTTTGATAGCGTCTTTAATGTTTTGATTGATGTTCATGTCCTGTTATACACTAATATAAAATCAGCATCTTAATAATAAGCTTTTCTGTATGAAATTCCTACAATGAGCTATGACTTAGAAGGTTCAATAATCTACTCGTCTGAGCAACATTCTTAGGCTATCCGCTGATAAAAAATGGGCTTTTTGGCTCTTTGACGGGTAGAGTCTTTATGATATGATATGGCTGAAGGTGGGAGGTGGGGTTGATAGTCTAAGTGGACCTTCAGAAAGGGGATGAGCCTATGTATGATGATAAATGGAGGTCTTCTGCCTAGATAGAAGGCCTTCGCATTGAGAGCGGGGCCATCGTTAGGTGGTCCCGTTCTTATTTATACCCACACTCTTCTCTTGATGAGTTTGCAGCTATAGCCGAGCCAGCATTGTGGGTGGATGCGGTCGTGCACGCTGCTACAATACCAAACGAGTCAAAAGCTCATATGCTGATGGGCCATATCAGTCTCCAGGACTGGTAATCAGTCTATCTGGTAGAAACCGCGAGTATTACGATGCCGGAGAAGAATATTGCAATAGCAGCTAATGCAAGTATTAGAAGTCCCCACCATGTCTTGTACCACTTGTGCATTGCTCATCCCTCCATTGACAGGCAGGTCAAGTGGCGGGTATCAGCTAGCAGGAGATAGCCCCAAGTCTTATTTATCCGCGTAGTGTAAGAAAGCTAACCATGCGTTACGATATCTGGTCCATGCTTTATCTAAACTCTCCAAACGCTCCAAGAACTGTTGTGATGTGAGAGGCGCAATGATTTCCTGTAGAGACTTGCCTTCTGTGATAGCTTCGGGCAGAGACTCTGTCGTTTTGAATTTATCCAGTGCCACAGTGTATATTTTGGTTGCTTCTATCAACTCCCAGCGAGCTTCGTCCTTTGTGACCATTGCATCCTCCACGATGATCAGAATCTTGCAGTAATTGTATCACAGTATTTGTATTTCTAGTAAAGAAAAGAGGATTGAAGGGCATTAGCAGAAATGTGAGTAAGTAGTGATGAGTTTGAATGTGAGCCGCCAAGGGCTCGAACCTGGAATCGGCTGATTAGGAGTCGTTTCTCATTTCTGCCGTGACGAATGCAGGGTCGCCTTGCGTCATACTGGTAGTCGGTGTAAAATCAGCTCAACCAAAGACTCATTCTAGATATTATCTCTGGACTAATATTCTTAAAGGAGAGGAACATGTGGAACCAGTTAAGGACCGACGAGTATGAAGGGATGCTGGCGGAGACAATCACAATGGCAGGCTATAACGGTGACCCCATACATGCCTATTATTCACGGCCGCTGGGGGAGGGTCCATTCCCCGGGGTGATTTTAATCCCTCATATGCCCGGATGGGACGAGCTCTACCGTGAGATGGCCAGAAGGTTTTCACAGCACGGGTATATTGCTATCTGCCCCGACATTAATTGCCGGTTTGGACACGGGACACCGGAGGAAATAGCTATAAAAGCCCGCACTGAGGGGGGCGTTCCCGATGCCAGCGTGATGGGCGATTGTGAGGGTGCTCTACAATACCTCAAAACGCAGCCTTACTCAAACGGTAAGGTCGGCGTGATAGGTACCTGCTCGGGCGGTCGTCACGCCTTTCTGGCAGCCTGCCAGGTCGAGGGTATAGATGCTGCAGTCGACTGCTGGGGTGGTGGGGTTATCATGGCAAAAGAACAACTGTCACCTGCCCGGCCTGTTGCCCCTATTGACCTTACTGAGAAACTGGCTTGCCCTCTTCTGGGTATATTTGGTAACGATGACCAATCTCCTACGCCGGAGCAGGTGAACCAGCACGAAGAAGAGCTTAAGAAACATGGAAAGAACTACACCTTCCATCGTTATGATGGTGCCGGTCATGGATTCTGGTATTATCATACGGATCGCTACCGGCCGGTACAGGCGATGGATTCGTGGAACAAAGTCTTTGAGTTCTTCGGGGAGTATTTGCGGAGTTAGCTCATAACTAGACAGGTATTACCGGTCAGTTGTGTCACAAGAAAGGCAGGTAAGTGCTGGTGGGAGCCCCGGGGGTGGTGACATCGGGTAGAGAACCGTTCGTTGTTATGGCCAAACCGGTCGGTCCGGTGTGCAATCTGGAGTGCAGCTACTGCTATTATCTGGATTCCGCACGCCTGTACACATCCTCGCATAAATTCCGCATGTCGGACGCTCTGCTTGAGACGTACATCCGCCAGTACATAGAGACCAGTCCGGGGCCTGTCGTCCTGTTTGTCTGGCATGGCGGTGAACCGACCCTGGCTGGCCTTGACTTCTACCGGCGTGCCATGGAACTGCAGAAACGCTATCTGCCGGAAGGGTGGACCTGCTGGAACAATCTCCAGACAAACGGCATCATTCTTGACGATGAGTGGTGCTCGTTCCTGGCGGATGCTCACTTTGATGTGGGATTGAGCATGGATGGTGCACAGTGGCTGCACGATGCATACCGCAAGGACCACCGTGGTGACGGTACCTATGAGCGTGTGGTTGCATCTGCCCGCCGTCTGCAGAACTATGGTATCCAGCCCGAGCTGCTGTGTGTAGTAACGTCAGCAGCGGCCAAAGAACCCCTCAGTGTCTACCAGGCGCTCAGAAACTTCAATACCGGATGGGTCCAGTTCATACCCATCGTGCGGCGTGCACCGGACGGAGAGGTGACATCGGAGTCTGTGACAGGTGAGGCGTACGGACATTTCCTCTGCACGGTTTTTGACCAGTGGGTATATCACGATCTCGGAAGG
>Ga0209536_100007712_pt1 | contig 16295 bp, 16 predicted proteins | sample DeeMarSeWOR28_12_FD_187461 | JGI IMG/M metagenome (GOLD analysis project Ga0209536, IMG submission 187461) | Marine sediment microbial communities from White Oak River estuary, North Carolina - WOR-2-8_12 (SPAdes) (version 2) | ecosystem: Environmental > Aquatic > Marine > Intertidal zone >...
AGCTTTCTGAATAGAATTCAAGTCATTATTTAAAATTAGAGACCCAAATCCAACCACCGTTTCATATTCTGCAGCTTCAATTTCATTATCTGTTTTATATTCTCCCTCTTTTATGAAGACTTTATGAGCACATCCAATTGGACATGCAAAGCAAGGATATTGTCTTGTATATATTTCTTTAGATGCTGTTGTTCCTGAGATCTTATATGCGTCCCCCCATGTACCTAAAGTCCAGTATTTAATAGGTAAATCCCCGTAAACATTTCCCGCATCAACAAACCCCGATGTGCCTAATTTACCCATTGTTTGAGGAATAAAAGAATCTTTTAAATGTACTATTACCTTTTTTATAGTTTCCTTAAGCTTCTCAGGATTAGCAGCTGTATATGACTTTTTAACTCCTCTAATTGCGATTGCTTTTAATTTTTTTGAACCCATAACCGCTCCCATCCCGGTTCTTCCTGCAGCTTTATCTTCAGATGCAATTATTGCAAATTTAACAAGATTTTCTCCTGCTGGACCAATACAAGCAATTCTTGTACTTGCTCCTAAATTTTCTTTTAATGTGTTGGATGTTTCGAAGATTCCTTTACCCCATAAGGAGGTAGCATCCTTGATACTAAAATTATTTTCAGTAAGTTCTAAATACACTGGAGTATCTGAAGCTCCTTTTATTATAAGTCCATCGTATCCTATCTTCTTTAACTCGGAACCAAAAAAACCTCCGCAATTTGACTCCCCCCAGATACCTGTTAGCGGAGATTTCGCACATACTACAAATCTTCCACTTGTAGGGATGTTTGATCCGCAGAAAGGTCCAGTCATAAATATTAGAATATTTTCAGGAGATAATGGGTCAGTATCTTTATCAATCCTATCGTACAAATACTTACAGCAATATCCTGTTCCCCCAAGAAAGTCTTTTGCTATTTCTTCATCTAACAGTTCCTCTGTAATTATTTTTTTATTCAGATTAATTGCTAATAATTTTCCGGCAAATCCTTTCATTCAATTTTTTCACCTTTCTTTAGATTAATTTCCCATGAGATTTTTAATCTCCTATTTGTTTTCCAGAATGTAATATCTAAGGCACGACGATGATTTTAATGGAAAAATGCTTATTCAATGATTGTGAGAGAAATCCTAATAAATCTTATATAAAGTAATTCATTAAAAGTATAAACTTAAGTAAATGTGAACAATATGGAAAATAATGATATTACTGAAGGGATGGATGCCCCTTTGTTTACTTTAGATTCATATAATGCGGGAAAGATTAATTTAGGGGAATTTAAGGGTCAAAAAATTGTATTAATCTTTTCAAGGTATTTTGGGTGTCCGATTTGCCAAGTAGATCTGAAAGAACTTATAAATCGAAGAACTGATATTGATGAAAAGGGGGCTCAAATATTGTACATTACACAATCGGGGGAAAAAATCGCAAAAGAATACATTGAAAAGGAACAACTTGATTTTCCGGTTATTCCAAGTTCTAAAGATGAATTGTATACCGACTATGGATTAGGATTAATGACACCTGAAGCAGTGAAAGAAATTCCCCTTAAATTGAAAGAAGTAATGAAATATGGTTTTAAACATGGGGAATATGAAGGTTGGGAAAAGCAAGGTCCGGGGCAATTTGTCATAGATGAACAAGGTAAAATTGTTCATGCTAAAAAAGGATGGCTTGATATTGAAAGCATTTTAGCTGTTCTCTAATTGTTGAAATCTGAAGGATCATTTTTTATTTTTTTTTTATTTTTCTTAATTTCCGCTTTAGTCCTTATCCAAAAGTGTAAACACAAAATTGAAGATATTACTAGGATATCACTTAATTTCAAAAGAAAAAGTCATTTGTTCTTAATTTATACATGTAGATATTTCTCTCCTAATATGAGAGAATTGATTTTATTTTAATGAATCATAAAAAAATAGTGGTAAACTACTTCGAATGATAAGTTCAAGGATAGATGAATCAGAACCTGTTCTTAATCTTAGAAAATTGTTTTATGATACTAAGGAAATTGAGAATATAAATGCAACCACCGAGTTAGTTCCTAATAAGGGAAAATATGATAATTTTAAGCTTCTTACTGACATCCAGAATGTGCTTAAAAAGTGTTCTCATCTTTCTGACAAAGACAGGCTAAATTATTGTAACACGCAGCGATATTTCATGAAATTATATTTGCGTGAAATGAATAAATCTAAATAAACACCATTAATATTTAGCCTTAAAATCTTACATAGTTTGTTAATTATAATACTTCTTAACTTCAGTAATAACTAAGTTGATTAGATCTTTAAGGTTTTTTATTCCATAAAAAGTAACTTTATCGAGTAAGTTTTTAAATTTGTCTTTTGGGATTTTGGAAGACCCTATAAAAAAACCAACAATTTTATGCCCTTTTTGGGCCAAATCAATCATTATTTTCTTTGATTTACTCCAATTATGAATCCCAAAATCAGTAATTATAAAAATAAGGGATTTTTTTTCTGCTTTTTCACACTGTTGAGCTATTTCTGGTAAGGGTAGAAGTGTACCCCCTCCTTGGTAACGCAAGAGCGCACACTCAGCTTTTTTGAAATCAGTGGTCCAATCGCAAATATCTGCTATATTCGAAAAATTAATCACACTGAATTTAACCCCTTTACTGGCCGCAAAATGCAACGCGGCAAATGCGGCTATGAGGGCTGTATGATATGGCCCCCTACCGCTTTCCAATCTTGAAGTGTAATTCCACCTCATTGATCCTGATGAATCTAATACGATTAATAGGTCGGGAATCTGTTTTTCCTCAAGATGACCAGGTCCCTCCTTATATCCCCACTTTCTTGTAGTTATATTGGGAATAATAATGGGGCTATTCAGAATCGTCTGAACAACATCCAAATCTTCAATTGGATCTCCAATTCGCCATACTTCAGGATAAACAGGTATCTGTCCTCCTGGTTTTTCTTCAAAAATTCTGATCTCAATTAAATTTTTTGCTAATCCTCTATACCACGTAGCTAAAGGGAGACCATCTAGTAATATTCCGGCCTGTCTAGCCGGACCACCAAACTCCGAGAAAGGGACCTTTTTCGCGAACTCTTCAGCTTTTTCTCTCAACTCATCTTCCCGACCTTCCTTCAATTTATCGGAATTTTTACTTTCAAGAGGATTATCCATTACTTCTAAAACGTCTTGAGGAACTTCTATAAACGCGCCCCCAGGACTTCTTCGTTTTTCATGTCCTTGATCACACCTTGTATTTTTCCCTATCAAAGAAAATGTATCTTCTATTAGGTTTTTTAAAGATCTGGCAATGCTAGAGGTTTTTTTTTCCCAGGAAGACTCATCTTCAAAATCTTTAAGAATGATCTTCGAAATTTTATTGGTTAAATAATCCATCTCTTCTAAAGACTTATCATTAAGTAAATCCACATCCCACATCTTTTCATAGGTCCTAAAAAGGAACTTAGAAAAATCGCTTATCTTTCCTTTACTTTTCACATAATCGTACGTTGTTTTTATCTCCCATGATATCTTGCTTGGGTATTTTTGATATAATTTGGTATCGATAATAAGATCAGCGAATATATTTACTATTATTGGGGCATAATTCTGATTAACATGAGTCATTGCAGCTCTGAGTAAATTCGCGTGAATAAGTCCATCATAGGGAATAATCTGATAATGAGATACCTCATGTAAACAAATCATATAAAAATAATCTAAATACTCTTGATCCTCTTTGAACAAGGGAGTATTGGCTAGATTCATTGTGATCTGCCATTTATTTTCAGGATCGATGTAAAAACCTTCGAGATGAGTATAATCAAAAACGTACTTTGGCTCATTTAGAGGGGGAAAATAAAATTCTTCCAATACACGACCCCATGCTTCCTTAGCTAACTTTATAAGTTTATTTTGTTTTGCTGTTAGCTCTTGCTTTGTTGTCTTGGTTTTTCTTCTTCTTGAAAGCGACAATATATTATTCTATTCTTGTTTTTTTATGTATTCTAAATTATCCATAATGGATCTTAACTTGAGTGCTTTTTCCCCCCCTGAAATTTGGATGTTTACCAAGGAATCTTCTTTCGTACCGGTGACATTTATTTCAAGGAGAAGATCTTCACTCCGGATTTGTCTAGTTTGGCGTTTGCTAAATGCTTCTTTTAATGATTCATCTAAGTCTGAAAATTCAGAAGCAATTTCAGCCCAAACATCTTTCTGATAAGTATATTCTATAACGTAATCAGTAACAGTTTGCCGGTATAACTCATTATTACACCATTCAATCAAATCACCTCTATTGGGAAATTCCATGTTTTCTAGTAGTTCATTTCTTAGCTCAACTAGATCACTAATATTTCCCTTTTTAGAAGCATCTTTTATACGTTGTGCTAAAGGAGGATATTGTTTATTATTTACTGAATTAACGAAGGGAATAAGATCATATTTAACAATTAGATCATTTTTCTCGTATTTTTTTAGTTCAGTTAAATCATTTTCTCCAGAATTTCCATCTCTAAATCGAGATTGAATTTCATAGCACTTCTCGCGAGTTTTAAATCGTTTTTGAATCGTTTTCAAAATATTGTTTGAGAATTCATACTTATTTCCAAAATAGGGTGCTTTGTCTAAATCTCGTTTTACATAGGCTACCCGATGAGATACAATATAAGGAGTAATTGTATTTACAATATTAATATCAATATTATTAATCCCTAACAACCACGCCAAAGCTTTTGAATATCGTAGTAAATCCTTTGCTACTCTTACACTTAAAATTGTATCAATTTTGTTACAGACACTCTGGGACGTGTTGAAATGACACCCAGAACACAAACCCGTACTTGGTTTCAAGTCCTCTGTGTTTCCCTTATCTAAACGGGCACATAAGGTAAACTCTCTTACAATAGCATGGATAAAATTTTGAGCTTGGGGTGAAATTGGGATTTTATTTACGTAATACCAAATTTCCATCAGATCATCAATTGTTAAAATTTTTGGTACTTGAACTAATTCATCATAACCAGAGTATTTCTCGTCTCTTCCCGATAATATTATCTGTAAATCGTGGCTTGCTGGCATAGAAATAGGAACAGAGATTCCGAATCGGTCTAAAAATGGCTGAGAGAGTTCAAATGTCCCCACATCATTTGGATTGATAGTAGCATATAAGCAAAACTTGTTAATCGTTGTTATAGTATCATAATATTTAACAGTGCCCTCGGCGAGTAATGATAAAAGTATATCTTGAGCATAAGGAGTCAAACGATTTACTTCATCGATTATTTTCCAAAAGCTCGTGACAAATTGTCTCCATACTACTTCCTCTTCCCCGTCTTTCATTAACTTACCAAGTTTCAAGGTACCTATCAATTTCTCTTCAGTTAGCTGGGGGTGACCTCTAATTATTGCATTTTCAATATCATTGAGAGTTGCTGCTGTGAACATCCTGCCTAATAATTTAACTACACTTGTTTTTCCTCCACCATGGCCACCAATTAAGAGCATGGCAGAATTAGGGACTAAAGCGTTCAGTACACTTAATGACAATATTTCTGGTAGATTTCTTGATTGTATTTTTTTTTCTTCTTTAGCTAAGTATTTAATAGCAAGCTCCTTATGATGGACAAAAAGTTGGTTTGCTTGAATTAAGTTGATGATTTTCCAAACCTTCTTTCGCAGTATCTCTTCTTCTCCTAAATCTGTCGGCATTTCGACTAATCTCTTAAGATTTTCAATATTAAATAAGAAGATGATCAATTATTTAATTTTAATCATTCACAGAGTATTGGTTTATTAGTATCAAGGTAAGAATATGAAAAATTTATCAGATCTTAAATTTAAAGGGTGAGTAATTCATCTAAGTTCTCTATAATATAATCTGGTTTAAAATCCCATTCAATATGATGGTGAGAACGCCCTTGCAATCCTCGATTGATTAAGCATGCCTGAATACCCGCTTTTTTTGCGGCTATAATATCAGCTTTAGAATCTCCAATCATTAGTGCCTTATTGTGTAGAGGATCATAATTTAATCTCGCTAAAACTGAAAAAATTCCATTAGGCGAAGGTTTCGCACTTTCTTGATTAATATTGACCCCCATACTATAAATCTCTTGAAAATATTGAGTAATATTAAACTTTTTTAACACATGATCAACAACAAAATCAGAAGTGTTAGATATAATGGCCAGTTTAATATTTTCATAACGATTTAAATCATTTAATATGGTATTCACATCATTAAACAAGCAAATCTTTTTTTCTTTGATTAATACTTTCCTATGCTCAAAATCTATTTTATCGTAATGCTCCCAAAAACTATTGGGGGACTCAACACCCCATTTTTTCAATACAGCGGCATAATTACTACCAGAGGACCAAAACTCATTTCTTTGATCTTTTTCTGGTAATTTTGAAGCTTTCAGCCTATTTAATGTGCTTAATAATATCATATCTGCATAAGCACTCATATTCCCTAAATTTAATAAGGTCCCATCTAGATCAAATAGGAAAAAATCAAAGTTCATTAATCCCTAAAAATATGAAAGAGCTATTAAAAATATCCAATATGTCCAAGATTGTTCTTTTTTTCATCTAATGCGTATACTAACCCCATCGGTAAGGGTTCTTCATCTTTATCTTTAGTTGACTTAGCTACTTTTTTAATAGTTTCCAATTTTAAAATAAAGATCCTTTTACACTTCTTACATTTAATATGAATTTCTTTGACCTTCTTTCTATCATCTTCATATTCTTCTTTCTTGATTGGTTCAAGTAATTCAACATCAGTATTATCACAATTTTCTAAAAAACATTGATCAAGTGAGATCTTTTCCATTCCTCTTCGCGCAAGGGCAATAAAAGCGTAACTCGGAATTTCTTCTCTTAGTTTTTTGATATCTGACATACTCAACTAAAGCTTCAGTAAAAATTAATACTTGTCATTATATTTTATAGAATTTTAATATTCGCATCTTATCAAAAGTATAGATAAATCATCCTAAAGCTTAATTATTAAATATACTTATTACTATCTGAATTAGATAATGTCTGATAAAGAAGAATTTTCAGAAGAAACAATTGATCACCTTTCTAAATTAGCATTAATAGATTTAAGTGATGAAGAAAAAAAGAAGCTTTCAAAGCAATTAGGCGAAATCTTGAACTATTTTAAAAAATTGAATGATCTGGACACGACTAATGTCAAACCGACAACACACCCTATTGATGGATTGAAGAATGTTTTTAGAGAAGATGTACCTTGGGAGTCTCTTTCAAACGAAGAGGCAACAAAAAATTCGAGACATAAGCAAGATGGGTATTTTAAAGCTCCAAGGATTTTAAAAAAGCAGTAATATTACTCATTTATTTCTTATACTCGTCTGTTAACTTTCTTATTGCTTCAGCCATATCTCTGAGCGCTTGTCGTCTTTCTTCCAGAGTTAATTGGTCAAAGTCGTCGCCTACATCGGTTCCAATTGTTTCAACCCTTCCCTGGAACTTCTTATGGACTAAGCTAATAATATATCGTTCATAATATTCCAAGGCTTTAACTAATTTGGGATTATCTTTAATTTTCTCCCAGAGTTCTAAAGTTTCTAAGGATTTAATGCCAAGATCTATACGAAACCAACTGATCGGAAATAATAATTCTCTTTCTATACCCATTTCAATTATCATAAGATTATCATCATCAATATAGAGCTCTGGGATAACATCTTCTTGGTATATTATATTATCACTCATTATATATAGATTTGCTACTCCTGTTGACGAACACACAATTCCAGTTGCAAAACCTTTTGCTAATCTCAAAATATCTGCATAATCCTCTAATTTAGTACCATTTAAATGAAGGTTAACCCTTTTACTCCCTTGAAATTCAATCCGTATTTTTTTATTACCTTTTGCTGTTGATAAAATTCTTGGAAATAGTTCACCATCCCGAGTTCTCTTGTGAGCATCAAGTAATTTATTAATAATTTTATAATCTAGTCTTAATCCCGGAATAACTGTATTTTGGTTTAGAAAAGCATCTACTTCGAAATCAAATATACCATAAAATATTCGTTTTTTATTAAGAATATTATAGATACCCTCTACAATTGCCGAAACCAGAGCTTCGGGGTCATCTCGTATAGAATCATATTCTTTTGTTTCAAATGTATCAATTTGATCTTCTAATCCTTCTTCTTGATAAAATGCACCCCAGCTCAACTCACTAAAAATAATACCTTCAGAATAAAGATTATGGTGTTCATCAATGGAAACAAGTAACTTTGTACCTCCCAATTCAACTCCTTCTTTTGTTCCAGATGCTAGAATCGCAGAGGGGGGATTATAAAATTCTATCGGCAAAGATCTTCACACGGTGGTATATAAATTTAATCTGTAATAAAAATTGTTTTTAATAGGGCTCTTCAATTGTTTATTGCATGATAACATATAAATAATTAGTGGGATCTTATATAAGAACCCCATATTCTTAAGAATTAACACGTTTAGGAATGAAAAAGGTCTTCAAGTGTAGAATTTGAAATTACTCTTCTTTAAGTAATGTTATTTCTGCAGAAAAACCCGGGATTACTCCTTCATAATCAACTAATCCCTTTTCTTTTAACTTTTTCAACACCAACCTAACACCTTCAAACTCATCCTCACATAGTTGTTGTAACCTCTTATAGCCTATTCTTCCACCCTCCTCTTGGAGTTTTTCCAAAATGAATTTTTCCTCATTTGTGTGTTCTGACATTCCCATCAATTCCTACATGATTATAATTGTATTTTTTCTTTTAATCTTATTTTGTCCCAGTTGAACCGAATCCTCCCAAACCTCTTTCAGAGTCAGGTAAATTATCAGTTTCAGTAGCTTCATAATCGTAAATTTTTCCGAGTATTATTTGACAAATTCTTTCTCCCTTTCTCAAGACTACATTCTTGTTTGACATATTAACAACTACTGCCATCCATTCGTTTCTATATCCAGAATCTATGGTACCCGGACTATTCACTATTGATATACCTTCCCAAAGAGCTAATCCACTCCGAGGAACTACTTTAAAATAATATCCCTGTGGTATAGCTGTAGCAAAACCTAATGGGCAAGCAACGCGCTCTAACGGTTTTAATTTATAGGATTCTGAACTAACTTCAATTAAATCCTTCTTTCCATCTTCATTTACTATTTTCATAAATCCCATTATCCTTGCATCTGCTCCCGCATCCCCCGACTTGGAAATTTTTGGGATTTCCACCTCCTCTTTTAATTTCTTAAAGGGGATTAATAATTTTCCTTCATCCTTAGCTGATTCATCCGTTCCTTTTTTCATCGTTATCCATCTTAAGTTAATATGAATTATAAAAAAAATAATTCTTATTAAGCAATAATTAAATTTGAATAAAAAGAAAACCTTATACAATTATTCATTTATATGTAATAATATCATTTTCATTGGTGAAAAATTTGATTATTATTGATAGATATGATCCAAGGAGCGATAAAGAAGCTTTAAAAGAATTATTTGAAGACTTCATTGAGAATAAATCATATTTCTTCTCACACTGGGATAGATTTGAAGAAGAACTAAATAGAAGATCCCTAGACCTTCAGTATCGAAATTCAATGGTAATTGCAAAAGAGGATGGTGTTCTCTTAGGATTTGGTACATATACATTATTTAAGGATTATTTAGGAAATGACAGAGTTCTTATCCATCAAGTATTAACAAAAAAAGCAGATTCTTTCAAAAAAGGAATTGAAGAAATGATAATCCGTGAAATTCAACTCTACATTAAAAGAACATTGAAAATGGATAATGTTTTTTTTATATGTCCTGATTCTGATAGTGCATTACGAAGTCTATTTCTAAAGCTTGGAATAAACAAGTCTAAACATATTTGGTATGAGCATAAAATATAGCTTCATTTCTTCCAACAATCTACATCTTAATATAAATGGTGATAAATTTGGCAGAAGAAGTTGATGAATTGATTCTCAAGGCTAAAAAATTAATAAATGCTGAAGAATATAAAAAAGCTTTATATATTCTCGAAACGCTCTATAAACAGAATCCTGAATCAAATAAAATAAAAGATGTTCTTATTCCTGCTCTATTTGCTTATGGCGGATATTTAAATGATGAATATATTTTACAGTACGAGGAAGCAAGAAATTTATTTAGAAGAATAATTGAAATTGATCCTGCTAATTATCGGGCGCATTATAATCTTGGAATTGCTAATTTTAATTTAGAAAAAATAGAAAGGGCTAAAGAATGCTACGAGGAAGCTTTAAAGATTAAACCTGATTATAAACACTGTTTCTATAATTTAGGATTAATATATGAAAGTGAAGGTGCCTTACTAGAAGCCTTAAAATATTATGAACGGGCTCTAGAAATTGATCCTAACTTTCCCTATGCAGTTAATGCAAGAAATCATATATTGAGAAATTTAGGCGAACTCAAAAAGAGTAAATTAGCCATACCTGAGTCTCAGAGCCTGCAAAAACTAAAATCACTCTTAAAAGTGTCAAAACGTATTAAAATTAAAATGCTTCAAAAACTGTTAAACATTGGTGAGGAACCAGTTCTTGAAATATTGATTGAATGGGGAAAGAAGTATGGATTTGAGATCGATGGGGATTACATCATTATTAACAAAGAGAAATTACCAGATCTACTAAAATCATTAGAAGACAATGCGTAGATTATATAATTCTCCAAAGAGATAAAAAAAAAAAGAAAATTTTTAAGAATTTATCTTTCTAATTGAAAATTAACTTGAACTCTCACACGGTAGATTAGCTTATCTACATCTTCTTTAACTTTAACGTCTGATTCAATAATTTGAATATTTCGAATACCACGTAACGTTTTTTTGGCTTCTTGATATGCTGCTTTGACGGCATCAGCCCAATTTTTCTCACTTGTGGCAACTAATTGGATAGATTTATACACGGGCATTTTGATTTCACTTCTTTTTATGGGTTTGTAAGCTTATTTGTTATATTTTAGTATTTAAATATTACTCAGTTACCCTACAATTTTGATATTTAAATTGATAAAATTGAAGATTACAGCAATAATTCAAGGTGATTAGAATAGAAAACAAAAAAAATAAGAAATTTTTTATAAATTTAAGATTTTTATTTCTAATTTAAGCGTCAAGATTTTCAAGTAGTACTGCCACGCCTTGACCACCGCCAACGCAGGCATTAGCAATTCCATATTTAGCTTTTTTATCTTTTAAGATACGAGCGAGTGTGCCAGGAAGTCTTACCATTGTTGCTCCCAATGGATGACCAATTGCAGTGGAACCCCCCATAACATTAACCTTTTCTTCAGGAATATTGAATGCGTTCATACAATTTAATGCAACAATGGTAAACGCTTCATTTATTTCCCAATAATCAATGTCATCAGCAGTTAAACCAGCATATTCTAAAGCTTTCTCAGAAGCAGGTACCGGTCCACGACCCATCACTGTTGGATCAACTCCAGCAAAACCTATAGATACTATCTTTGCCATTGGCTCGATTCCTCTCTTTTTAGCTTCTTCAGCTTCCATCAACAAACATGCAGTTGCACCAGCATTTAATGGAGAGGAATTTCCAGCAGTTATCACTCCTTCTAAGGTACCTTCTCGCTTTTGGTAGCCGTCTTTTCCACCATTCTTTTCTAAATAGAACGGTCTTGATAACCTATTTAATCCACTTACACCTTCTAAAGTTGATTTTCTCGCAGCCATATCTCTATCGATCATCATCTTTTCTTCTACATTTCCCTCAGCATGACCCTCAATAGGTATAATTTCACCTTTAAACCACCCTTTTTCTGTGTTCTCAACAGTTAGGTTATGAGCGCGTACCCCAAATTTATCAAGATCTTCTTTAGTGAAATTAGGTATTTCCTCTTCGTAGAGTTTTTGAGCAGTTTGAAGCATTTGACTTGTAGTTGAGAAATCTATCTTTGGACGATACCATTCACTCTTAGAGTTCATTATTTTCATATTTGGAGAAATGTGTGGGTTTTGCATAGCAACTCTTGTCATGTGTTCCACTCCTGTTGATAAAACACATTTACTGAACCCACTCATTATTTCCATGATTCCCATATGCATTCCTGCCCCAGCACTACCGCATTGTTTATCTAAAAATACTGAGGATGTTTTAAATGGGAAATCTCCTAAGAATACAGGATTTCTTCCGCCATAGGACCAATTTTCACCCACACCCATCGCAGAACCAACAGTTACTTCATCAACATCGTCTTTTGTTATGCCCTTGTCAGCAAGTTTTTGATCAAAGAATTTTAAAATTAAGCCACCAAGAAGCTCGTCCCCTCTAATTTCTCCGAATACATCTCTCTCTGGTTGACGAGGTCTTGAACGGGAGAACGCAGTTCGAGCATAATCGACTAACCAAACTTCTTTTAATTCCATATCTCTTTTTCACCAATATTTACGTTTATTTTTTACTTTTTTTTATTAAATTAAAAAGAATATTAATTGGAGTCTTCAAAAAATATTAAACTTTTTGATAAAGACCAGAGATCTTTTCGTACTGGTAATTTTTCATTTCGTATATTGTTGTTAAGATACTATTAGAATTATTTTTATTCATAGGAAATTTAGTTTAAATATGCCTAAACCAAACACAGACAATAGTAAAAAAGCTCTGATAAGTATTATTGCTGGAAGCACTTCTGATGAAGCGATTTATAGGAAAGCTGAACAGGTCTTAAAAGAACAGAACATCAAATATGATCTCCAAATTATTTCAGCTCATCGGGATCCAGATAAACTAGATGAGTATTTGAGAAACTGTGATTCTTTAATATATATAGCTGTTGCGGGACTTTCTGCAGCTTTACCGGGCGTCATCGCATCGAAAACAAACAAACCCGTTATTGGTGTTCCAGTAAGTGCTAAGTTAGGCGGTTTAGATGCTCTTCTATCCATTGTTCAAATGCCTCCAAGAGTTCCAGTTGCGAGCGTAGGCATAGATAGTGGGGAAAATGCGGCATATCTTGCAATAAGAATCCTAAATTTATTAGAAAAATAGATTTGGAAATGATTTTCAATGAGTGACGATTTAATTGAGAAAGGAAAGAGGGCAGCAGCAAATAAAGCAGTAGAAGAGAATGTTAAGAAAGGGATGATTTTAGGAATTGGTAGCGGTTCTACTGTAGTATATGCTGTCGAAAGAATTGCTGAGCTAAATAATGCAAACAGTTTAAATTTGAAATGTATTCCAACATCCTTTCAATCACACCAATTAATCGTTGAAAATGGATTAAGCTTGGTTTCTTTAGATCAATATCCTGAATTGGATCTTGATATTGATGGGGCTGATGAAATCGATAATGATTTAAATTTAATTAAGGGTGGAGGAGGGTGCCTAGTTCGAGAAAAAATAATCGCATCCAATTCAAAAAAATTAGTAATTATAGCAGATTATAGAAAAAATTCTGGTTCATTAGGTGAACAATGGAAAAAAGGAGTCCCTATTGAAGTTATCCCGATGTCCTACATTCCGTTAATGATAAAGCTTGAAAAATTGGGTGGTAGCCCTAAACTACGTATGGCCCGAGCAAAAGCGGGACCTTTAGTAACTGATAATGGAAATTTCATAATTGATGTAGATTTTGGGATCATCTCAAATCCAAAAGATCTTAATATGAAGATTTTACAACTTCCGGGAGTAGTTGATACTGGATTATTTATTGAAATGACATCAAAAGCCTATATCGGAACAGAAAAAGGAGATGTCATTATTCTTGAAAAGAAATAAGGAATCAAAAAAAAAGTTTCTAGTTTATTTTTCCTCGGAGAAAGCAAGTGATTCTCCACAATGAGGGCAGAATCTTTTCTTTTGAGCAATAAATCCACCACAGAAGGGACAATACATCGAGCCTTCTAATTCTATGGGATCTGGAGTCAGGTATTGATCTTCTCTTTCATATAAAGGTTGATAGGAATAATCTTGATAAGTTAATTGCCTGCGAATTAATCCTGAGCTTTGCTTCTTCTTGGCAAGATAAATTGACAATCCTATTAAAGCGGCTATTCCAACGATAATAAGAATAACAACCATTATAAAGGATATACCCGGAGGTCTTCCAGATATCAATAATAATATAATAAAGTCTTCAGATTCTCCCTCAGAGTCATAAATAGTAATTAAAAGCACTCCTAAATAACCCTCATTTGTGTTGACGTTAAAATTTGCTGCGGTAGGTACTGTTTTGGTTCCAGCAATGGAACTATACAGCATTGAGTCAGGTATTATAAAAGTACCTTCATGCCTATCAGATAAAGGATCATGCAATATTTCGTCAACAACGATAGTAGATGGAAAAATAAATATTATAAACCCGTCTTCAGTCACCGAAACCATAAAGATGTTTATGAAAACTCGAATTTCTGAATTATCGTCTTCATAACTTACAGTATCTTGTACGTCGATATCGAAATCGAACACACTTCCTTGGGTAACAGAATATAATAAAATTCCGTCGTCAGTCTCTGTTTCTTCAAAAGTGATCTCTATATTTCCATCAAAACTAAAGGTTGATGTTGTTTCTAATATTTCGGGAGGATTATTCTCTATTCGAAATGATACTCTCGGTGAATAAGGATTTGTGTAATTCTCGTTTGTGGGGGATACGTAGAAAAAACCATATCCTGAGGGATCAATTACAGTAGGGTCAAAGGTATTTCTGTAATTATTTGCGAGGAAATGATTAAATGTTATTGTTTTGTTCTCAGATTGTTTGGAATTTAGGAATGAAGAAGAGTAGATAGTTAAGTAGCCTTCAAAATCATCATATGTAGGATTATCAAGTTCAGCGTTTAAATTAATCGATTGACCGGTTGCTCGAGTAATGCTAGGAGTATTAACTGACAAACTATTAATTACAGGGAATTGGGAATTGTCGTAATATAATATTTTACTTGATTGAGTAAAAACTCTCGCTCCTACGGTTAAATTAACAGTCACAGTATAAGGATTATAACTTGTGGAAGGCAAATTAATGCTGTTGTTAAAATAGAAGCCATAATTCGAGTATGTGATATTAGGTATAATCGTTTCGGAATATCCCCCATTCTCAATAAATATTTCCAATGTAGTATAATCAAAGCTTGTAATAGGAGTCTCTGAAGTTTGATTTTTCATATAAAATGAAAAGTTAACTAATGGGCTCGGAGTTCTTTCTGATCCGATATCAATATAAATGGAAAGATCATCATCAGGAAGAAGATACTCTAGAGAATTTCGCAATAAATTATAATGATCAGCCGAATATAGAGATGATTTGTATTCTTCAAACATCCAATGTAAATCCCCAGAAGCTAAAAAGCGCCCTTTCCCTTGAGTAGTTCCATTATAAACTGCTGCGATTGTCTTATTTCCTAAGGTTGCGATTGATTCTGCATTACCCAATGTTGTAAAACTATTACCATATTCCCAAAGAAATCTACTGACACCTTGAAAAAGTATAGGATTAGAGAGATTTGTTACACTTTGGGAACTCACACTTGTCCCTAATCCTAACCAATTATCATCTACAATATTTTCTTCCTCTACTTGGAGATCTAATTCAAGCTTTGAAAATAAATGATTAATATTCTCAACCACCATATCCTGGAATCGAGTTCCTAAGAATAAAATACTCCCCCCATTATTAAAATACAATTCTAAATTATCCATCTCTACAGGACTATAAGGTAATATCGGTGATTGAAGGACCACCAAATCATATTTTGCTAATCTTTCTTCAGTAAATATCGAGTTATCTGTGTTTTTGTTATAATCTGGAGTCCAGTACTCCATCCCGTAATCAATTGATATGTTTAGGTCAGTAATATCTTTCATGGCTTCATAAAATCCCATTTGATTAAATGAAATCTCTGGAAACCAATCATTTAACCCATGAAAAGAATCCATTAGGATTCGATGTTCTGGGATTCTAATTTCTAATTGAATATCAACTACATCATAAATTTGTCCCCCGACTGTTAAATTGATTTGAAAAGACCTAATTCCCGGGAGAGCATCCATATCAACCTTGATACTTAATTCTACAAAATCAATTCCCGAATTAGGAAAATTAATTGTGGATTTATCAGTAGTTAATGAAATCCCTTGAATATCATTTGGTATTTCTAAATCGTAATTATTACTTTTTCCAGAAAGTACCGTTAAGTTAACTTTTTGGTGATCCCCTGGAAAATGAAGTAAATCATAGGGTTTTACTGGGAGTGTATCTGGATAAATTTTAGCAGTGTCGTT
>Ga0209536_100007713_pt1 | contig 16295 bp, 14 predicted proteins | sample DeeMarSeWOR28_12_FD_187461 | JGI IMG/M metagenome (GOLD analysis project Ga0209536, IMG submission 187461) | Marine sediment microbial communities from White Oak River estuary, North Carolina - WOR-2-8_12 (SPAdes) (version 2) | ecosystem: Environmental > Aquatic > Marine > Intertidal zone >...
CCGCCGTGATACGTGAACCGTATGTCCGGTGGTGTGAGAAGTCGAGGGGCGCGAGCCCCTCACTTACTCGATAAGCACATCATAAAGGTGATACCCACAAGGCAATATTTCGCTAATTTTATCCCTGGCAGAATTGATCCCCAGTAAAAACGATAATATATTAATGCGCTGTTATTATTTCCGATAATTGTCGGAAGTTTGATTAACAGTTTGCTGGCTTTACCGGCTCCTGTCCTTCTCAGCATAGTATATCCGGCAACGAGTTCATTTGTTATACTCAGTTCTTACAGCGTTATTTTAAAAGCGGATACCAGAAGACGCGCCAGGTCAGCGATTGAAAAAACAATCTCATCATTTCTGATCATTTTGACAATAATGCATAATCATGGTTAACCGGCTGCTGATCCCGGGAACAGGTCAGTATTTAAAGCTGTCCTAAAACAGGCATGCATACAAAACCTGTTGAAATACTTTTATTCTATTATACCTTCACTCGTGCGATACTTGTGTGTGTAAAAATGTATCAGGTAATGCTGGTCAAAAGGCCAACGACATAAATCTGCTTGGCTTGAACAAGGCTAATAATAACGGATCGATGATAACCCATATCAAGGTTATATAAAACATACTATTAGGATCAATCATCACTGATAAAAGCAAGTGATAGGGAAAGCTGATGTCAGGATTTCAAAGTATGAGCATAATATGGTATAATAATATCATACAATCCGGATGAATACATTCTTGCTGTATGCGATTTCATTCGTCCTGCTTTTGTCATCGGGGATCGTTATATTCAGGTTCCTGGTGCCCAGAGATTACCGGACACGAGGCAGATTATCTCCGATCATTACATTCCTGCAGGCGTTGCTGTTCTTTGTTTACGGCGGATTTCCGTATATATATCTGCCTGAAAATTGGCCGGCAACCGAAGTATCCGGATATCTGTATTATGTGGGTCTTTTTCTTTTACTTGCCGGTCTTGTACTTCTGCTCTATGGTATGGTACAGCTGGGAATATTGCGGTCTCTTGGTCGTGGATCACCAGAACTCAATCAATCCGGAATCTATAAGACATCAAGAAATCCGCAGGCGATCGCGTGCGGATTCTATGTGATCGGATTTCTGATCCTCTGGCCCTCATGGTATGCCGTAGGCTGGGTGTTGCTGTATCCGGTCCTGATTCAGATGATGGTGCTGGCGGAAGAGACTCACCTGCGGAATGTACATGGGGAGGCTTACCGGGAATATTGCACCCAGGTTCCGAGATACTTCCGGGTATGACGACACAAATAAAATGGGCGATATCAAACCTTACCTGACGTATCACAGGCATCAGAATGGGCGGCCCCGGGAATCCTGGCCCGAAAAAAAAAATAATAGGAGGAAAAATGGATGCGGATATTTGTTGTCCGAAGTTTGAACCAGCTCCCTGGGATGATAAGGTAATCCGGTGGGAGCATAAAAAATTTATCAAACAGAGTGTTTTTACGTTATTTTACATGCCATTGAATTTTGGAAGGGTCATGCGCCGGGTGGATAAAAAAGTACGTGAGGCCGGTGGCACCATCCCCGATAACCTCTGTCTTTCCGAGCACACATCAAAGTGGAACATGGATGTGTATTCTGCGGTTGACCGGGAAATACCCGGCGCTGAAAATGTGGCCATAAGCGGGAAATTTCTGAGCAAGGTATATGAAGGTCCCTATAAGGAAACAGGTAAATGGTGTAGAGATTTTGAAACTGTCGCAAAAAACAAGCATATGGACATCAAAAAGTGGTATATGTGGTATACAACCTGTCCTAAATGTGCTAAAAAGTATGGCAAAAACTACGTTGTCATAATGGCTGATACGAATTGATTTAAAAAATGTATGTTACGGATTAAGCTGGGTAAAAACACTGAATTTCACACCTGAGAAGTTCTGAAGCAGATAATAATAGCTAAGGGTAATCATGTATTTGACCGTTATTGAGATCTCCTGCGCATCTAAAATTCTATTTTGAGATTGATTTATCAGTTTTTATATTAGGTGCAGACTTCATGCACCTGTTATTAAATATCTGAATATAGCTCTTACACATCAATATTATAAAACGCCGGAAGGGGGACATGCGATGTCGACAAGAATTATCGTCATGTCAATCGTACTGGTCACATTTATATATGCGCAACCGGATTCTGCTTCCGGTTATCTGAATCAGGGTACCTTTTCACTCCAGTTCCAGATTACCGAAAACTTTTCGATCAAAGATTTTCAGGGGGCCCTTTTTTCCGCCAAATATCTTTTAACCGGCCGCAGTGCACTCAGATTCGGCCTCGGTACTGACTATATCTTTGCAGAAAACACACGGGATCAGGCAGCAACTGTGATTCTCGAAGAAGAAACGTATTCACTGCAGATGACCGGACAGTATTTGTATCATCTTACCGGAAACCAGCTGAGCATGTACACCGGGATCGGACCGCACTTTGAATATTATTGGAGATCGAGGATCACTACTGCACAACAAAATCCGGAATCCGAATTCCAGGAGACCGGCAGGAATCAATTCTCACGGTATGGATTCGGATTGAACGCCGTTCTGGGGGGTGAATACTTCGTGACCGAATATTTAAGTCTGATGGCAGAATACGGTATACTGGGACAATATCGCTATGGCAAAGTTGCCGATAAAATAGCCGGTGAGAATAATCTAAAAGAATACAGATTCGAACCTGTGCTGCTTAAATTTGGCTTCTCCCTGAATTTTTAATTCCGGCCGTTTGTCATCTAAAAAGCGATATAAGTAAAAATTCGTAGAACAGGAAAGTTTTGGGATCACACTGCTGATCAGAAAAGTGTGTGATCGGAATCAGTCGCTTCATTTAAGAAATAGCTTGCCAATGTCAAAATTAATATAGACTCAAATGGAAAACAGAAATAATCCGTAAAATTCATTCATGATTTCAAATACTTTGTGGTAAAAGTAAGTTACTGGTGAAAATACAGGAGAAAAAAATGAAAAAGAAATTGACACCTGGGTTAGAACTGGCCATGCTTTTTTGTTTGCTTGCAGCACCGGTCATTCTTTCTGCGCAGTCTGTTTCATCGGATGTCGAACGAATGCTCAAGGAAACGGGGGAAAAAATGATCACAGCCACCCTGGCAGGCGAATACCTGACGTTGGTGAACTACCATACCGATGATGTAGTCATTATGCCGGATTTCCGTCCGGCGATCACCGGTAAAAAGGCACTGGAAGAGCAGTATAAGGAAGACATGAAATTGGGCCTAAAGCATCACTCATTCACCGGTACGGTTGAGAAAAGATGGCAGCACGGTGATGAAGTATTTGAAAGAGGTACGTTTGGCATGGCGGTGAGTTCGAAGAAGGACAAACGACCTGCAGCATATTACGGTTCATATTTTCAGATCTGGCAGAAGCAATCCGATGGTACATTCAAGATTTCGTTTATCATATGGAATCTCGATTTTAATCCCTTTGAACCGCACTGATCGTCAATATATTTTGATTTTACGGTATTCTGCATAAATGTGGTATCAGCTGGAGAAAAATTTGATAAGATGACAGGATTACAGGATCAAGGGTACGAATATGTGCTGATATTCTGTTCTCTAAAAAAAATATACTGTTTGGTTTTGAAATGGATATCCTGTTTATTTTGTTATCCGGTCAAAAAATATGACTGGTCGATATGAATGTATTCATAAATAGTAATTGGGAGCATGAAATATGAATAAAGCCATTTCCTTTACCCTGAACGGCAAAAAGGTGACGCTGGATCTGGACAATGAGCGTCCATTGTTGTGGGTCCTGCGCACGGACCTTGGGCTTACCGGCACCAAATATGGCTGCGGAGAGAGCTATTGCGGTGCCTGTACAGTCCTGGTTGACGATAAAGCCGTAAAATCCTGTCAGATGACGATCAAGGACATCCGCAATAAATCAGTTGTTACGATCGAGGGGCTTGACGATAATGGCAATCTGCATCCCCTGCAGCAGGCGTTTGTCGAAAATGATGCCCAGCAGTGCGGTTACTGTACGCCGGGGATGATCATGAATGCCATAGCCCTGTTGAAAAAATATCCCAGACCGACAGAGCGGCAGATCATTGAAGGCATGGAAGACAACCTGTGTCGTTGCGGGGCGCACAAACATATAATTGAAGCGATCCAGGCGGCGGCTGCTGAAATGGGAGGGTTGTGAAATGAAAAGTGATACCTATCTGGAACTGGATTTTACTGACCGTTTGATGGATTTTGAAGTCAGCCGGCGTGAATTTCTGAAAATTGCCGGTGGCGGGATCTTTATTTTTATGACAATCAGTGAAATCCCGCTATGGGCACAGGAAAGGCGGGGGCGTCCACAGCTACCGACGGATTTTAATGCCTTCCTGCGGATCGGTGAAGACGGGCGTGTGTCCTGCTATACCGGGAAGATCGAAATGGGGCAGGGGGTGGTGACTTCCTTGGCGCAAATGCTGGCCGATGAACTGGATGTGGCGCTGGAATCGGTGGATATGGTCATGGGGGACACGGATCTGTGCCCATGGGATATGGGTACGTTTGGTTCCATGTCAACCCGTTTCTTCGGGCCGCCACTGCGTGCTGCCGGTGCCGAAGGCCGGCAGGTCCTGCTGGAACTCGCATCTGAACACCTGAATCTCCCGGTAGATCAGTTATCAACCGAACACGGAATTGTATTCGACCGGTCCAACCGGGGAAATAAGGTGGCTTATGCCGAACTTGCGCAGGGTAAAAAAATCGGGCGTCATGCTTCCGGGAAGGTTCCGCTCAAAACACCCGATCAGTTTAAAATTATGGGCAAGCCTGTGCATCGCCGCGATGCCTTCGAAAAAGTGACCGGCAGGGCAAAATTTGCCGGTGATATACAGCTTCCGGATATGCTTTACGCCAGAATACTCCGTCCACCCGCGCATGATGCAAGTCGTAAGACCGTTGATCTGTCGGAGGCACGTAAAATCGAAGGGGTGCAGATCATCGAGGATGAAGAGATGATCGCCATCCTGCATCGTTATCCGGATATTGCCGAAAAAGCGCTGGGTAAGATCAAAGTGACCTATGACAAACCAGAATCTCAGTTGAATGAAAAAACAATTTTTGATCATCTGATGAAAGTGGCCCCGGAAGGGGACATCGTCCACGAAGCCGGCGACCTCAAACAGGGTCGTAATGCAGCCACCGCCATCTTCGAGGAGACCTATCTGGATGGATACAAAGCTCATGCCACCATTGAACCACATACGGCGGTAGTCCATGTCGAAGGTGACAAAGCTACGGTCTGGCCATCGTCACAAACGCCGTTCCGGGCAAAGGATGAGGTAGCAGAGGTACTGGGTATTCCGGCCGATAAGGTACACGTTATTTCGCCGTTTGTAGGTGCCGGTTTTGGCGGTAAATCCCGCAATCAGCAGGTGGTTGAGGCAGCCCGGCTGTCCAAATTAACCGGAAAGCCGGTACAGGTTGCCTGGACCAGACAGGAGGAATTTTTTTATGATACCTTCAGGCCGGCAGCCATTGTCAAAATACAATCCGGAACTGATAGCGCCGGTAAAATACAGTTCTGGGATTATCACGTATATTTTGCCGGTGAGCGGGGATCAGAGCATTTCTATACAATCCCGAACTCGAGCACAATCGCTCATGGTTCCGGCTGGAGTGGCGGTCCTGGCACGCATCCCTTCGGCACCGGCGCCTGGCGGGCACCGGCGAATAATACAAATACCTTTGCCCGTGAGTCGCAGATTGACATCATGGCAGCAGCCGCCGGCATGGATCCGGTGGAATTCCGGCTGTTGAACCTGACTGATGAAAAGATGAAAAATGTCCTGCAAGCCGCCGCTGAAAAATTTAACTGGACATCGGGCAAAAAGCGCGGTAAACGAGGCTACGGGGTAGCCTGCGGCATCGATGCCGGTACTTCCGTCGCCACCATGGCGGAAGTTGAAGTAAACAAAAATACCGGAAAAGTCAATGTCAAGCGTGTGGTTTGCGCCCAGGATATGGGTCTGGCGGTGAATCCGCAGGGTGCCACGATACAAATGGAAGGCTGCATTACCATGGGCTTGGGATATGCACTGGCAGAGGATCTGCGCTTCAGGGGTAGCGAGATCCTGGATACGAATTTTGATACCTATCAGATCCCCCGGTTCTCATGGCTGCCTAGAATCGAAACGGTTATCATTGACGCCCAGAATAAACCGGCACAGGGTGGGGGCGAACCGGCGATCATCACCATGGGGGCGGTCATTGCCAATGCCATCTTTGATGCAGTCGGGGTGCGGATATGCCAGCTGCCGCTTGCGGCAGAACGTATTCAGGAAGCGTTGCGCAAGAGCTGATCATATCCATCCTGGAGCGGTTCAGTCGGTGATCAGGATCATGATCGCGCAGCTTTTCCTGCTGAAAATAATCCATGAAATCACGTTTCGCTGGGCATTCAGCGAGAACCAACAGCTCCGGGCAGAGTTTGGCGAATGGTTTGCACTAGTGATGCGTGGATTGGTCCCGGTCAAAGTCGCGCCTTTACCTTTTTCGGCGGCGGAACGACAGCGCCTGAAAATACCGGTTTTATTCGTGTTTGGCAAGCGGGACAACCTGGTTGGCGATCCGGAAACCGCCCGGGCTATAGTACAGGATATCCCGGATGTCCGGATTGAAGTGCTTGATGCAGGCCATCTGATGGCTGCGGAAAAACCGCAACAGGTAAACGCCCTGATTCTGGATTTTTGTGACGCGAAATTAACCGAGATCCATCAATGATACAAATAGAGGTTTTATCTGTTGGGTGGAGAGGACCGGCTGTACTATGTTTTGCTATCAGTACATGACGCACACAGGACCGGCAAGATATGAATATTTATGGGAGGCATGAAAAAATGAACAGACCTTCAAAGATTGTTATGCATCTTTTCGTTACGATATGTACAGTTCTGATTGCGGTAAACGTACATGGCCAGGAAAACACAACGGAAGAGAAAGAAAAGGGGGGTCTGGGCTATGCCATGTTTGGCATGGGTATGCTGGATATCGAAAACCTCAATACGCGGTTGCAGGCGAGTGGGTATGGCAGCATTTCCGATAATTTCTCCTCGTTCGGCGGCGGCGGGCATGCTATTGTTGACAGATTTATCATTGGTGGGGAAGGAAATGTACTGCTTGGTAAGGAAACGAGCAGCGGGGAGTATAAATTTTCGATGACGGCTAGTTATGGTTTTTTTAACCTCGGGTATATCATCTACCGGATTCAGGATCTGAACATTTATCCCCTTCTGGGTATTGGAGGTGGCGGTATAAGTCTCAAAATTGCCGAACAGGGGACAGCACCTGCTTTCGATGAAATTCTGGAGAATCCGAGGAGAAGTTCGGAGTTATCAACCAGCGCTTTTCTGATCAATCTTGCCATTGGTGCCGATTACCTTTTGGAGTTGGGTAAAAAAGAAAAAGAGCGGGGCGGATTGGTTTTTGGCCTGCGGGCAGGCTATACGTTCGCCCTGTTTAAAGATGACTGGTACATGAATGAAAACCAGGTCCCGGGTGCACCGGAGCTCGGCATCACCGGTCCTTACATTCGGTTCATGTTTGGAGGGGGCGGAATGGGTGCAAAAGAGCAGGGGGATTGATCTCCTTTTTGTCCTGATTTTGACATCCAGGAGATGAAAACCCGACGATAACTCAGGCAGACAAAGTCACAGGATTCTGACCGCTGCACCTGATTAGTAAATCAGATGTCAGTTATCATGCCTGTTCGAATTTCAGGATATGGTAAAGAATTCTATTTCAGACCGGAAAACAACGATGATGGATAATGATTCGGTAGAGTAAACATATCAGTCTTGGCATGGGCGGCCATTATATTGATCATTAGTCGCCACATACCGTTTTAAACACCCGCATGGCATTCCCGCCCAGTATTTTCTCGATATCCGGTAGGGAATACCCTTTTTTTAGAAGCTCCAGCGTAAGATTCGGAAATTTCGAAACATCCTCCAGTCCGGTGATCATGCTGCTGATCCCGTCAAAATCCGAACCCAGGGCTATATGATCGATCCCCACCAGGTTTTTAATGTAGTCGATGTGGTCGACAACCTGTGTAATGCTCCGGCTGTTTCCGGACAGAAACGGGTAATAAAAAACTACACCGATCACTCCGCCTGAATTAGCAATGCCAATGATCTGGTCATCGGTCAGATTGCGGTAATGATCGTATAATTTTCTGGCGCCGGAATGAGAAGCAATGACCGGATTTCTGGAAGTGGCCAGTATGTCGTTGATTGTTTTAATCCCCACATGTGAAACATCGATAATGATCCCAAGCGAATCCAGCCGGCGGATCACCTGTTTACCAAAATCCGATAACCCATCCGTAGCCGATCTGGCATCCTGCGCCGAAACCGCCCAGTCCGTGCTGTTATTCCAGGTGATCGTAAGATAGCGCATTCCCAGCGCATAAAGCGAATCAATTTTGGTTATATCATTCTCGATAACATGCCCCCCCTCGACACACAGGATGGCTGCAATCTTGTTCTCATTCCTTAATGACAGGGCTTCATCCGCCGTACGCGCCTGGGCAATATCATCCGTGTTCATGGATATTTCATTCTTAAAGTTTGCAATCATAGTGAGTGCAGACTGATAATAAGCTGCATCGCTGGAGGAAACCCACGCTACAAAAAACTGATAGTTTACCCCCCCGAGCTTCAGCCGGGGAATATCGGTGTGATAATAGGTGTGATAATCGCCCAGATGATATCCCGGGTTGGAATAATATATCCGTTCAAGCACATCGTTATGCAGATCAAAAAGATCGCATTGCGAATGGATGGTTGCGATGTGTGTTTCAATATATTCTCCGCCCTGGATCTCGGCCATTGAGGTATCCGGAACGTATCCGAACTTCTCGACAACCAGGCGCACCGGAATTACAGAGGCAGGTTTTTGGATGCGGCTGCTTGTGTTACCGCCCGGCAGAAATTGGGAGAGACCAGGCCCGGCCAATCCGTCCAGCTGGATGACTTTTTTTGTGACCGATTCGGTTTTTGTCCGGATATTGATAAAATAGACGCCGGCTGCTCCCCGGCCTTCCCACTCAATCGTATAGTTCCCGGCATTCAGAACGGCTTCCCGAGCATCGATTGCCTCACCAAGCAGATTGAAAACAGTCACGTTTACAGGGCTGTGGTAAGGTAATGAGAATTCGATCTTCGTTTTCGGATTGAACGGATTTGGGTAGGGTGATGCTACCTCGAACTGCCGGGGAAGCCGGTCCGGCCCTTCGATGGAAGTCGCCAGATTAAACGCCCAGTATCCTGTAGCATCGGTTATTACAGTATCGGAAACACCGTTATTCAAATTCTTGATATGGACTCTTGCACCGGCGATCTCAATGTCAGAGACAAGATCGACTACCTTTCCGCTGATCTGGACAGGTGCCGTTTGGGAAAAGGCGGCAATGGCAAAGATCGTTAATATGACTGGTATTGGTTTACAAAAAGTCGCTCCTGTCATTAATAGCCTTCCTTAAAATTAACGGTTTTACAAAATTTGCGGCTTGTACCTTATTCTGGATTATCGAGCTTTAGGGATCTTTGACGGTCAATCGACTGATCCTGAATAGTGACACTCCGATTTATTAGGTTACACCGAAACGATGCTAAAATTCTGAGCAATACACCATTCACTGGAAAAAAAATATATATATATACTCTATTTTTACTATTTTAAAATATAAATACTCATAGTAGTATTTGCAATTGTAATAATCAGATTGATGAGGTAAATATATAATGGAGCATTTAAGGTGAATAAATTGCAATCGATACTTCTGGTGAGTGACGGATTGATCAATTTGGTGCTTGGTATTATTCTCCTGCTTTTTCCACTCGGCGTTTCGGAAATCCTAGGCCTGCCGCAACCCAATACACATTTTTATCCGACCATTCTTGGTGGTGTGCTTTTTGGCATCGGAATCGCCCTGCTGATTGAACGGTATGGATTCAAATATCAAATCAGAGGGCTGGGATTGGGAGGCGCCATTGCGATCAATTTCTGCGGCGCCCTGGTCTTGCTGATCTGGTTGCTGATCGATCCGTTTGATCTACCGATGCGCGGATATCTTGTTCTCTGGATTATAGCGCTCGGCGTTTTGTTTATCGCTTTGATAGAACTCCTGGCAAAATCCAGATGACATCTGAAAGAAGGTTTAATATAGTATCCGGAAAACATAATGCCGGTCACACCCGCTGAGATTTTTCAAACCTGACTGTGGAAATATGTCGTCTCGACAAAAAAATATATTGGGAAGATGGTGCAGACAATTTCAGGGGGGCGGAACGACATAAAGGATAATTTTTTATACGTTCCTTTTCCATATTCATTGCCGGCGATATCTCCGCTGCCGTCTAATGAAAAATAACCGGCTAACTATGGTCTGTATTCAGAGTGCGCTGCCAAATCATAGAACGAATACATTTTATTAAAGATAGCCATGAGGTAGGGGACTTTGCACAATGTTACTTTGCATATAATAATATTCTGGTGATATGTTAATGAAAATAACAGGCTGCAGGAGGAAGCGCACAGATGATGAAAGAAGCACCGCATGAAGCGGTTGCCGCGGCAATGCACCGGATCAACCGGGCATGGCTTGCGGGGCATATCGAAGCTCTCAATGAGATGATTCACCCCGAGATCGTTATGGTTTTCCCCGGTTTTTCAGGCCGGATCAGCGGCCGGAAGGCATTTGTGGAAAGCTTCCGTGATTTCGTCGAGAAATCCATCATCCATGATGTTGAAGAGCAACCATATAAGATTGATATCACTGCCAATACCGCGGTGGTGACCTATACCTATGCAATGGTTTACGAGCGTGGGGAAGAGCGATATCAGTCAACCGGCCGGGATCTCTGGATTTTCAGCTTGCTCGAGGGTGAATGGCTTGCTGTGTGGCGGACCATGCTCGACGTGCATGAGCATACCCTCTGATTTGATCTTCACCATTGCAATCAAGCGGGCAGCTCTTATCGATATACCTTGCCTGCTATTTGTCCGGATACTCTTGGTCAGGACTGATGGGTAATGTTATAATCGTTTTGTCCTGAATATATAGACATAATATACTCTAGTACATGCATCAGTCTGTGCATAACAGCGGGATTTATTAGAATTTTTATAGCAATCCCCGTGCAAAATTAACTATATTAAGTTTTGTAGAGAAAAATAATGATTCACGGGAAGAGGCTCTTTCCGATACGTTTGATCATTATCTCTGGAATTACCGCTAAGAATGAAATTTTGTAAGCGGAGATCATCATGGGAGGTAAAACCAATGCGATCGATTTATAGTTTATGTGTGTCATTTAGCTTGGTGGCCGCCGGAACATTTCTCAGTTGCGAAGGCAGAATGGCGAGTGAGAGTGAAACAGGGCACATAAGCCAGGACGAAGCCCAATCGATACTTTTTGAAACGTATTTCAGCCGGCAGGATCCGACGGTGATCATCTATTCACTTGGCAGCCTGTTTCTTCCTGGTGATACAATCTATGCTGCCGACTCACCGGAAGTCCCGGAATCATATCCGATTACTGTTACCTCACCTAAATGGGTATTTTTTGTAGATCTGTTCTATCTTTATGTCACCTACGATCAGCCCTATGGCTTCCTCGTATTTGTAGATTATGACGATGGTTCCACATACAACAGACAGTCATGCGCTCCAATCAATATGGATCGGTTTGATACGTTGTATTACAAGTGGCAACGTCAGAACCTGGAGTTTCCGGTTCTTGCTTTCAGTGATAGTATTGGTCCATTCGGTTGTGGTGATTTTCACGTTTATGTCGAAAATGCTGATCAGAATGCCGTAATTCGGATCGAGGCAGACACATCCAGATTACATTTATCAGATACAATAAGAACATTTGATATAAAGGATCAACCTGATGGGCTGAGTATCGGCCTTGATTTTTATTATTATCTGCCGCAGAATCTTATTCCTCTGGCCAGGGCGAAATATTGTAACGATGTATATATGAGGATGGATCCTCCCAGATTTTTTAATGCAGAAGAAGGGCAGGTATCGATCAAAGTAGTACCGGGGGCCATCACCGGCAATGGTTATGAAGTCGATATTAAGCTCAATAATATTTTGTTTCGTGATAGTGAAGGTAATACCGTGTTGTTGACGCAGTATGAGGCAAACGGTGTTGTTGTCGGATGGTACCCGGGATAGAGTACTTGAAATTTACTCTCTTTTTAATCTTTTCAATTTGATTCGTCACTCGAACTATACATTTTTTGTCTTTTCCTGGTCTGGTGTTACCAACAGTTCAGATATTCTTTGTTTCTGATTAAAATCTAATGATGACCTCCCGAACACTGACCAGCCACCGGGCAAGGCTTGTTGAAGGATTTATATCGTTTGAATTTCTCAAAATACCGGCCCTTATCAGATGCGCGGAATGATATAACCTGGTGCGAATAAAATTAATAATTATTATTTTATTGACCTGAGGCCAAGACAGTACACAGAAACAATGAACAATCGTGCAGGAAAGCAAAGAATTAATATTTCCAAAAGCGCGCAAGTAACACTCGATATCAGTGAGCCCGGCCGGAAGAGGCATTATATCAGGCATTATTCGATCTGGATTTGACCGAAGTTTGTAAATTGATCAAGAATTATCCTTTTAAAATGTATCATAAATTATCTTTTACGGCATGGCTGATTAAAACAATAACCCGGACTCTGGAGGAAAACAGTACGCCGGCTATCTCTGAATTACATATCATACAACCAGATTTTAAGCCGGATTTTTCTTATCACAAATTATCACTATATTGAAATTTCATGCCCATAACATAGGGAGTGACGTCATGAGGATTTTTATTATTGTATTTTTTTTATCTTCGACGATGTTTTTAACTGGTTGTGAAAAGAGGATCGATATAGAAGCCGAGAAAGCGGCGATCTCAAAAATTATGGCCGAGGCTGATCAGGAACTGCTGGATGGCGTGCTCAAAAAAGACACAACTGATACCAGCGTATCTATTAATATCATGGAGGGAAAACTCACACGGCTTACCGCAGAGGAAGCGATTGAAAGAAATCAAACGCTTCTCGACCGGGGAAAATATGTCAAAATCGAGAATCTGGAAGGTCCGATTATCAATGTTTCACCCGACGGCCAAATGGCCTGGGCGGCGGTCAAGACTAAGTTTACTATTGCGTATACGGATTCCCTTGGAATGGAAAAAGAGTGGGAAGGCGTCGAGGCCCGGCTTGAGGTATATGAGAAAGAGAATAACAAATGGCGTTCAGTTGCCACGGCGCAGACCTATTAATGCTGTCGTTAAATAATTTTCCGGCGGTTATAAACCCTCCACATTCATGGTAACGATCAAAATCCTTTTTCGGCAAAATCACGGTGTTATTCTTTCCGGCATCTGATTTTGCTGTTTTCAAGGGGCAAATGCATAAATGATATCGGCTCACAAAGCACTGGAACTTCTGCAGGAAGGTAACAAGCGTTTTGTATCTGATGTTCAGGGCGGCAGCACACAACCTCATGGTAAAAGGCGGAGAAAACTGGTTGCAGGGCAAGCACCGTTTGCCATTATCCTCGGCTGTTCGGATTCGAGGGTCCCGGCTGAAATCATCTTCGATCAGGGGCTGGGTGATCTGTTCGTCATCCGTGTAGCCGGTAACATTGTCGCACCGTCGCAGATCGGCAGTGTCGAATTTGCTGCGGAGCGATTTGGAACACGCCTGGTTGTCGTCCTCGGCCATTCCATGTGCGGTGCGGTTCTGGCTACGCTGGAAGAGCTCGAACGTCCTTCAGAGCATAGATCACCAAATCTGCGTTCGATTGTCGATCGGATAAGGCCGGCGGTTGAAACATTGATGAAAAACAACCTGCAGTGGGAAAGAGAAAAATTGATACATCATGCGGTACGGGCAAATATCCGGGAGTCTGTAAACCAATTGCGTCACGGTTCACAGATCCTGGAACAATTGACAGAAAAAAGCAGGCTGCTCATCGTAGGTGCTGAATATTCTCTGGAAACGGGGAAGGTGGATTTTTTCGACTAATTCAGCGAATAATGACCGATAGCGGTTTTTTGCGGAAGACAGAATCATGTCTCCTGCGAAAATGATTTAATTTCGGGTTATTGCGGGATTTAGTATTTCCTTTTTTGATGTCATTCAAGCAGCGTTTATCGCCATCTCATCACGTTTTACCAGATCCTCTAAATAATACATTTTATTAATACCGAAAAGTTCATCCTTTTGGAAATACGTGTAGTTTGCACCAGGAAGAGGTAAAACGAGTATTGAAAAAAATAGTATAAATCTTTAAAGTTAGCATTACGATAAAATGCCGGATAGCACCTGTGGTGTCGATTGAAGTGCACAATACGCGATTGAATTTCACGAAGTCACACATTTTGTTGATATGAGACATATGAAAAACTGTTTTTAATGTCATTTCTCCAAGGGAGAGGCTTCGCAACGATCCCGGTTTAATCGGGAGAAGATTCAATCTTTACAAATGATTGGTTCATCTCTGACTGACTCGGGATCCCCGCACTGACAGTAAAAAGTCTTATTTTTCAGAAGTCTCCTATTAGTTGATAAAATAATATGATTATTTTTGTTTATTTGAATATTTTGGTTAAGTACTTTATCTTCAAAATAGCGTATTCTTTCGTAAAACCAGGCCTGCCCCTGCCCGCGGCCCCGCCTGGCAGTCGGACAGGCAGATGCGGCGCAGGAGGCCTTGTAGTGATGAACTCAGGATAAATAAAGGAGGCGGGTTTTGTATATGCGATCGGATAAATCGGTATATTTCAGCATCAGGTCGGGAACATATAAATTGCCCGTTTATAGGATGTTTGATGTTGGACATAGAAAATATTAGTAAAATCATATGGAGATGACATGAATAATTCGAAAATTACCTGGACAACAGTCGATGAAGCTCCGGCGCTGGCCACGTACGCCTTTTTGCCAATTGTAAAAGCCTTTATCAAAGGGTGTAAAATTGAGATCGCAACCAGCGATATATCACTGGCTGGCAGAATCATTGCCAATTTTCCCGATAAACTCGGCAATGCACAAAAAATTCCTGATTATCTGAAACAGCTGGGCGAACTGGTAAAAACACCGGATGCAAATGTTCTGAAATTGCCGAATATCAGTGCATCGATACCCCAGCTGCAAAGTGCGATCAAGGAACTGCAGGCAAAAGGCTATGATATTCCCGATTATCCCGAAGAACCCAAATCGGCGGCTGAAAAGGAATTGCAGACCAGGTTTGCCAGAATCCTAGGGTCCGCCGTAAATCCGGTGATTCGCGAAGGCAATTCAGACCGCCGGCCGGCGGTGTCTGTGAAAAATTTTGCCAAGAATAATCCGCACAAAATGATGAAACAATGGCCTTCATCCGGATCGAAAGCGCGTGTCGTCCACATGGATGGAAAGGATTTCTATGGAAGTGAAAAATCCGTTACCATGGATAAGGGATGTGATGTAAGAATTGAATTTGTTGATAATATGGGCCAGACCACCATTCTGAAGGAAAAAATATCCCTGAAGGGCGGCGAAGTGATCGATGCGGCTGTGATGAATGTTGCAGCGCTGCGTAAATTCTATGCCGAACAGATCGAAGCGGCCAAAAAGGAAGGATTGTTGCTGTCACTGCATCTCAAGGCAACCATGATGAAGGTTTCCGATCCGGTCATGTTTGGGCATTGTGTCTCGGTTTATTATCGGGATGCCCTGGAAAAGCATGCGGAAGATCTGAAAAAGATCGGCGCAAATGTCAACAACGGTCTGGCCGATATTCTTGAAAAACTTGACCGCCTGCCCGCGGCAAAAAAAGCAGAAATTGAAGCCGATATCAATGCTGTCTATGAAAAACGCCCTGAACTGGCGATGGTGGATTCGCGTAAAGGCATCACAAATCTGCATGTACCTAACAATATCATCATTGACGCATCAATGCCCAATGTGGTTCGTGATGGGGGAAAAATGTGGAATAAAAAAGATGAGCTGCAGGACACTATGGCGATGATCCCGGACCGGTGTTATTCCACCATGTATCAGGAAATTATCGCAGATTGTCAGAAATACGGACAGTTTGATCCGGCAACCATGGGCAATGTCTCCAATGTCGGGCTTATGGCACAGAAAGCTGAGGAATACGGTTCCCATGACAAGACGTTCATGGCTCCCGGGCAAGGAAAAGTCCGGGCTGTCGATACGGCAGG
>Ga0209536_100007714_pt1 | contig 16295 bp, 13 predicted proteins | sample DeeMarSeWOR28_12_FD_187461 | JGI IMG/M metagenome (GOLD analysis project Ga0209536, IMG submission 187461) | Marine sediment microbial communities from White Oak River estuary, North Carolina - WOR-2-8_12 (SPAdes) (version 2) | ecosystem: Environmental > Aquatic > Marine > Intertidal zone >...
GGAGGCACTAGAAGACGCGTTCGAGAACAATGCACCCGAGGTGCATAGCTATTTGCACTTTGATACGGGCGAAGTGATTCGCATCGTCGACGGCGTGGCGGATCCCACGATGCATACTCGCATCCTGAACGACAGCAGGTATCTCCGAATCGATCCGGTGTCGTCCCGCGAGCAGTACCGGTGGATGGAGCGGTTCATCGCGACCGTCGAAGATGACGAGTTGCGGCGTAGGTTGAACATCGCCATCGACGGCAAGGGCGCCTTTCGGCGCTTCAAGGATGCCCTGATGAGCCACCCCGTCGACCGAGAGCGATGGTTCGCGTTTCGCTCCGAGCGACTCCGTGCCTGCATGGAGTCATGGCTCGCGGCGCACGGGATCAAAGCCGTCGAGCGTCCAAACTGGCACGTGCCTTCGGCCGCGGAGGTCACGGTCGAGGCCGAGATGACTGCCGAGCCCCTCGCCCCCAAGCGGCCGAGCCAACCCGCAGCCTCCGCGGAAGACGTCGACCGGCGGCGGCTCCACGAGCTCGTCGACGCCCTGCCGTCGCAGGACGTCGACACGGCGGCCGCCTTCCTCGAGTTCCTCGGGCACCGCGGCCGTGCCCCGAAACCGAGGGCCAGCAAGCCGCCAGCCGGGGCTCCCGTCGCCCAACAAGCGCCGAGCCCCCCTCGGGTCGCCGAAGGCGAGTGACTCGGCGCCCGCGCCGACCCCTAGACGGGTCGCGAGCGGCCAACCACAACATCTTGTGGTGGTCACGCCCTGACCCTCGCTTCTGGTCGCGTAATTCGTTGCAATCTCGTATGTTCAGTGATAGCCACGACCAGATACTCCTTTGGGGGGCAATGTGAAGATCAAGAAGCTTCAAATCGTTGGCTTCAAGTCCTTCGTGGACCGGACCACGGTCCACTTCGACCACGACATCACCTGTGTGGTCGGGCCCAACGGCTGTGGCAAATCCAACATCGTCGACGCCATCAAGTGGTGCATGGGCGAGCAGTCGCCCTCACGGCTTCGGGGCAAGCACATGGAAGACGTCATCTTCAGCGGCGCCGAGGGCCGCGGTCCCCATGGCTTTGCGGAGGTCACCTTGACCTTCGACAACACCGACGGCCTCGCTCCTCCGGAGTATGGCGAATACGAAGAAATCCAGGTCACTCGGCGTCTGGACCGCCAGGGCAACAGTGACTACCTGATCAACCGAACGCCCGTCCGCTTGCTCGACATCACCAATCTGTTCCTCGGCACCGGTGTCGGCAAACGAGCCTATTCCATCATCGAGCAAGGCAGGATTGGATTCATCGTCACCTCCAAGCCGGAGGACCGACGCGCGATGATCGAAGAGGCGGCGGGCATCAGCAAGTTCAAGCTCAGCAAGCGCGCCGCTGAACGCAAGATGGATCAAACGCGGCAGAACCTGCTTCGCGTCACGGACATCATCGGCGAGCTCGAGCGCAGTCTCGCCTCGCTGAAGCGGCAAGCGCAGAAGGCCGAGCGATACAAGCGCTACAAGACCGAAATGCGCGATCTCGATCTCTGGGTCGCGTCGCATCGCTTCCTCGAGCTTCGCGGGCAGGTGGGTTCCGTGTCGGCGTCATTGTCGAAAGCCACGGAGGACGTGCAGTCGAGTCGCAACGAGCTCGTCGCGAAGGAGGCATCCGTCGAGGCCGAGCGCGTGTCACTGCAGCAGCTCGGCGTCGACGTCGAGCGCGGCCAAGCCCATGCGTATGAGCTCGACAATGCGGTTCGCCGGCTGGAGGGCCTCATCCGTCAGCAACAGGATCGTCAAGCAGCTTTGGTCGAGCGCAAAGAGCTCGCGACGCGCGAGCTTCAGCAGCTCGAGGAGCAGCGCCGCGAGCTGCAGCAGGACGTCTCCGGGGTCCGGCTCTCGCTCGGGGAGCTCGAAGCCTTGGAAACGCAGGCAGGCAGAGTGCTCGAAGAGGTGGAGGCGGAGCTCCAGGCACGGAAAAACACGGCGCAAGAGGCCGATACGGCCCTGTCGAACGCGCGCGCCCGCCTGAGCGAAGCGCAGACCCACGTGGCCGGCGCGAGGGCCGTCCTGAGTGGCTACGAAGGGCGGAGGCAAGAGATTCGCGACCGGTTGCATCGCTTGCAGGAGGAGACCGAGACCTTGGCAACGCGCGAGGTGGAATTCCACCAGCAGCGCGGTGAGCACGACGCCCGCATGGCGGGCTTGCGGAGCGGCAAAGTCGAAACCGCGGAGCGTCAGTCCGAAATCGCCACCGTGCTCACCTCGCAGAAGGGAGCGTTGAGCCAGGTCGATTCCGAGGTGGAGAGCTTGCGGGAGAAGCACGCCGTGACTCGTTCCCGTCTCAGCTCGCTGAACGAGATCCACGAACGTTTCGAAGGTGTCGGTGCCGGCGCCCAAGCAGTGATGACCGACTACGCCCATGCGACGGACCATGCTGAAGGTTCGGGCTTGGTCGGTTTGGTCGCCGATCGTCTCGACTGCGCGTCCGAGCACACGCGGGCGCTGGGCGCTGCGCTCGGAGGAGCCCTCGAATATCTGCTCGTCGACGACACGGAAGCGGCCCTGCGGGCTGCCGGCTTCCTCGCTCGCGAAGAGAAGGGGCGTGCGACGTTTCTCCCGCGCTCGCCATCGGGCGCTCCCCGCATCGTGCCGCCAATGCCTTCGGGGCCTGACATCGTCGGACCCTTGCTCACGCTGGTGCGCTACTCTCACGGCGATTCGGACTGGATGCGGCACCTCCTGTTCGACGTTCTCGTGGTCGACACGTTGGAAACAGCCGCACGCCTTCATCGCGACGGATTTCAGGGGAAGCTGGTCACTTTGGACGGGCAAGCACTGCTACCAAACGGTGCGGTCGTCGGCGGCGCCGACGACGAGTCTGCCGCCCACTTGCTCAGACTCCAGCGCGAAATCCGGGAGCTCGAGAAGGCGGCGGCGGTGGAGAGCGCCGAGCTCGACAGGGCCACGGCGGAGCAAGGGCGCCTACGGGCTTCGATCGCAGAGCGTCAGGCCGCGATCGACTCGGCGCGCGTGGAGGCCCACGATGCGGAGCTCGAGATCCTCGGGGCCGAGCGCGACCTTCACGTCGTCGAGATGGAGCTCCAACGCATCGAGGAGCGGCGGGTCGAGATCGCGCGTGCCGAAGCCGAAGCCCGCAGGAGCCTCGCTCAAGTCGACGTCGACGAGGCCAACACCGAGCGTGAGCTGAAAGACGCGCTCCGTCGCGTCGCAGATGCCGAGCAAGCGGCTGGCGTGGCAGAGAGCGTGCTCGCGGAGCGTCGACGTGTGGTCGAGGAGCAGGCAGCGCGGGCGACCGAGGTGAAGGTTCAAGCCACGCAATCCCGAGAACGCGCCGACCGCGAGCGCTCGGTCCTCACGCAGCTCGACCGATCCATTGCAGAGCTCAACGCGCGCGAGGACAGGCTCCGCGAGGATGTCGCGATCGCCGACCGCGACCGCGGGCAGGCCGACGGGCGTATCCTCTTGCATCACGGCCGGCTGAGCGAGACTGCGCACGACGCGGCGACGGCTCGGGAGGAGCTCTCGGCGCTGCGCGGTCGCTACGACGAAGCGCAAACGCGCCTCGGTCAGGCCGAGGCGGCGCTGAAAGAGCTCCGTTCGACAATCGACGAGCGCTCTGCCGCACTGAACAAGCTGACCGTTCGAGAGCGCGAGCTCGCGCTTTCGCTGGAGCATCTCGAAGAGCAGGTGACCGATAAGCACCGCGTCGAGCTCGCTTACGTCATCGGCGAATACCACTCACGTCCGATCCCGGGCCCCGAGGATCGGGAACGCGCCGAGGAGCTTCAGCGCCTGATCGATCGGATGGGTGAGATCAATCTCACTGCAATCGAGGAGTACGAAGAGAACTCCGAGCGCTACGAGTATCTCACCGCCCAGCGGCGCGATCTCGAGGAGGCCCTCACCAAGCTCGACAAGGCCATTCGCCAGATGAATCGGGAGAGCAGGGCGATGTTCCGGGAGTCCTTCGCTGCGATCAACGAGCGCTTCAAGCGCATCTACCCACTGCTGTTCCGCGGTGGCAAAGCGGAGCTCCGGCTCACCGACCCGCAAGACATGCTGGAGACGGGCGTCGACATCATCGCGCAGCCGCCGGGGAAGCGTCTTGGCTCCCTCGAGCTCATGAGCGGCGGGGAGAAGGCATTGACTGCCGTCGCGCTGATCTTCGCGATCTTCCAGTACAAGCCGAGTCCGTTCTGCCTGCTCGACGAGGTCGACGCACCGCTCGATGAAGCCAACATCGGCCGCTTCGCCGAGGCCATCCAGCAGATGACCGATCGCTCCCAGTTCATCATCATCACGCACAGCAAGCGGACCATGGAATATGCCGACGTGCTCTATGGGGTCACGATGGAGCAGCCCGGCGTCTCGAAGCTCGTGTCCGTCGAGCTTCGCGGAGAGAAGCGACCCGTTCCGGCCGCGGTCGAAGCCGCCGAATAGCGCTGCCTCGACAAGCGCCGATTCGGTCGGGTGGGTCGTTTCCGGAGAATGGAGCCGGGGCGAGCGGCACGAGCAATGCTAAGTAGCGCTCCAACATGGGTTCATCGCACGATGCCGGGCTAGAGCGTGATCTGGCGTTCCTCGGCCTTCGGTCTGGGATCGGCCTCGTGGTCGCGAACATGGTCGGCGCCGGCATCTTCTTGAGCGCGGGGTTCATGGCTCAGGAGCTCAGCGCGGGTTGGATTCTCCTCGCTTGGTGCATCGGCGCGCTGCTCGCGATGGCGGGCGCGCGCGTCTACGCAGAGGTTGCATTCCTCATCCCCCGCTCGGGAGGCGAGTACCGCTACCTGTCCGAGCTGTTTCACCCCGCGCTCGGGTACCTCGCAGGATGGGCCTCGCTCCTCGTAGGGTTCTCGGCGCCGACGGCGATCAGCGCCTACGGAGCAGCCGCCTTTTTCTTCACGGTGTCGGGCGACGGCGATGCCCGCATCGGAGCCACGGCGATCGTCGTGGTGTTGGCACTCTTGCACGCGGCGGGACTCCGTACATCGAGACGGTCGCAGAATTTTCTCGTGATTCTGAAGGGAGCGCTGGTCCTCGGGTTCATCGCTGTCGGCTTGTACTTCGGTGAAAATCAGTGGCCGACATGGCAACCCGCGTCGCGAGCTCGGGGCGTCGGACTTCCCTTGGCGACGAGCCTGCTCTTCGTCGCCTACGCGTTCTCCGGGTGGAACGCCGCTGCGTACGCGACCGAGGAGTTCGAGGCGCCACGGCGCAACGTACCGCGGGCCATGCTGATCGGATGCGCGCTGGTTGGGATCGCATATCTTCTCGTGAACTGGGTTCTCGTGGCAAACCTGACCCCCGAGCGCGCCGCAATCGTCTTCGAGTACGAAGAGTCGAGAGTCACGCTCGCTCATCTCGTCGCGAGCGACTTTTTGGGCACTGCCGCATCCCGGGCAGTCTCCATCGGGATCGCCACTGTCCTGATCTCGAGCACCAGCGCCATGCTGCTAATCGGGCCGCGAGTGTATTCCGAGATGGCAGACGACGGATTCCTGCCAAGTTGGCTGCGAAGTACCCCGGGAGCGCCTCCGCGCGCCGCGATCGCGCTCCAAGCAGTGCTCGCCGTCGCCTTGTTGTACCTCCATACCGTCGGCGAGTTGCTCAGCAACGTAGCCGGGGTTCTCATCTTCTTCTCGGGGTTGGTCGCGATCGGGCTCTTTCGTGTCAAGCGCCATCGGGCGGATCTGCCCGCACCTCGTCGGTCCGCCTTGGTCGCCGCCGCCGTGTACGCTGCATCCTCGGGCTGGCTGCTTTTCAGCGCATTCCGAAACCAGACCGGCCTCGTTCCCTGGATCGCCCTTGCAATTGGGGCGGCGCTCGTGTTTTACGCGCTGACGCGGCGCCGACTCAGCTGACGATCGAGTCGAGCGCGCGCGCATGACGCTCGGCTAGCTCCTCGACGGGGACATCGCAGGCACCGTCGATCATCAAGGTGTCGCCACCGACAGTGCCAATCTTCTCGAATGGCACACCGTGCCGCGCGCAGATTTCATGAACGCTGCCGAGCGAGTTCGGAGGCAGGCTGACGACGATCCGTGAAGGCTCCTCGCTGAAGAGCAGCGCATGGGCGGGAGCGTCTTCGTCCGCGGGAAGGGTGACGCGTGCTCCGAAACCGTTGGCGATGCAGGCCTCGGCAAGACACACCGCAAAGCCACCATCACTGACGTCGTGCGCACTACGGAGCAGCTTCGCGTGAGCCATCTGAAGCACGGCGTGTTGGAGAGACGCTTCGGCCTCGAGGTCGATGCCGACCGGCGCCCCCGTCACGCTGCCCGTGTGTTGAACCAGCCACTCGGAGCCGCCCAAGACTCCGCGCGATGGACGCCCCAGGTGGGCGATGACATCGCCTTCGCGTTTGAATCCGAGCCCCAAACGGTGCTCCGGGTCTTCGAGTTGGCCGACGACGGCCACCGTCGGCGTCGGCAGGATCGCCTTCCCATCCGTCTCGTTGTACAGGCTGACGTTGCCGGATACGACCGGTGCGCCAAGCGCGCTGCACGCCGCGGCGAGACCGTCGACCGCTTGGGCGAATCGCCACATCTGCTCGGGCATCTCGGGATTGCCGAAGTTGAGGCAGTCGGTCAGGCCGAGCGGCTTGCCACCCACGCAGACGATGTTGCGCGTGCACTCGGCCACCGCCATCGCGGCGCCCCCGAAGGGATCGATCTCGACGTGTCGGCCGTTGCAATCGCACGAGATGGCGAGATACTTCTCGCGCATACCACTCTCGTCTTCGCAGAAGACGCGCACGACTGCGGCGTCACCCTCTCCGGGGCGAATCACCGTGCCGTCGCGAACGATGTGGTCGTATTGGCGCCAGATCCACGAGCGGCTCCCGATGTTCGGCGATCCGACCAGGCGCAAGAGCTCGGCTCCGAGGTCGTCGGGAGCGTCGCCTGTCATCGTGACGACGGTCGCCTGCTCCGCGCGCGACTTCTGGGGTCGGTCGTATTTCGGCGCTGCGTTCGTGAGCAAATCGACCGGGAGGTCGACGACGACGACCGGGTCTGGCTTTCCGGTTCCGTCGAATGGGTCGTAGCCGGGAGTCGCCTTGCAAACGAAGCGACCCGTGTCGGTGACGCGGCCGACGATCGATGCGTCGAGATCCCACTTCGCGCAGATGTCGAACACCTCTCGTTCGCGGCCTTCTTTGGCGACCATCAGCATGCGCTCCTGCGATTCGCTAAGGAGCATTTCGTAAGGGCTCAACGCCTTGGTGCGTCGCGGGATCGCGTCCAGGTCGAGCTCGATACCGTTGCCTGCGCGATCTGCCATCTCCACCGAGGACGAGGTGAGTCCAGCCGCACCCATGTCTTGCACGCCCGAGAGGCAGTCTGTCGCGAAGATCTCCAGGCACGCCTCGAGGAGGAGCTTTTCCATGAAGGGGTCACCGACCTGGACCGTGGGGAGCTTGCTATCGGTCTCTTCGCCGAACTCAGCGCTGGCCATCGTCGCCCCATGGATGCCGTCCCGACCCGTCTTTGCCCCGACGTAGATGATCGGGTTGCCGACGCCTTCGGCAACGCCGAAAAAGAGGTCGTCGGTCTTTGCGATTCCGACCGTGAAGGCGTTGACGAGGATGTTGCCGTCGTAGCTCGCATCGAACTGCACTTCACCGCCGACCGTAGGAACACCGATGCAGTTGCCGTAACCCCCGATACCCGCGACGACGCCCTTCAAGAGGTGCGGGGTCTTCGGGTGGTCGGGTCGGCCGAAGCGAAGGGAGTTCAGGGACGCGATAGGACGCGCTCCCATCGTGAAGACGTCGCGGAGGATGCCGCCGACGCCCGTCGCGGCGCCTTGGTACGGCTCGATGTAGGACGGGTGATTGTGCGACTCCATCTTGAAGACCGCGCAGAACCCATCTCCGATGTCCACCGCGCCGGCGTTCTCGCCGGGGCCCTGTACCACTTGCGGCCCAGTCGTCGGCAGACGTCCGAGATGAATGCGCGAAGACTTGTATGAGCAGTGCTCAGACCACATCACGCTGATCACCCCGAGCTCCGCATAGCTAGGTTGGCGCTGCAGAGTGCTCAGCACCCGCTCCCACTCTTCGTCCGACAGCCCAAACTCACGAGCGATCTCGGGCGAGCTCTCGGGTTCTCCCGGAAAGTTTGCTGGTGTGCTCATTGCAACCCCAAATGGCGCCGAAGCGACTGAAAGAGAGCGAGCCCGTCGTCGTTGCCGAGGATCGCTTCGCTCGCGCGCTCCGGATGAGGCATCATCCCGAGCACGTTCTTCTCCCGGTTGTAGACGCCCGCGATGTCACTCACGGAGCCGTTCGGGTTTGCGTCGGCTCCGTCGGGTGCTCCGCCGTGGCTCGCGCAGTAACGAAACGCGACTTGCCCGTGACGCTCTAGCTCGGCGAGGCCCTCTTCAGTCGTGTGGTAGCGGCCATCGGCGTGTGCAATGGGCAGCTTGAGCACCGTGCCCCGACCCATGTCGGTGAACGGTCCTTCGTTCTCGACTCGGAGGTAAATGTCGCGGCACTCGAAACGAAGATGTGCGTTCCGGGCGAGCGCGCCGGGCAAGAGACCCATCTCCGTTAGGATCTGAAAGCCATTACAAATCCCGAGCACGGGGCCGCCCCGACTGGCAAACTCGCGCACCGAGCTCACGATCGGGCTGAATCCCGCGATGGCGCCAGCGCGAAGGTAGTCCCCGTACGAAAAGCCGCCAGGGATGACTACGGCGTCGGCATCGCCCAGGCTGGTGTTCTTGTGGAAGGCGTACCAAGCGTCCGCGCCCACCACATCCCGAAGCGTGTGCAGTGCGTCCCAGTCGGCGTTGGAGCCTGGAAATTGTACGACGGCGACTTTCATCGGATGAATGGCTGTCCTCGGCGCGCGCAGCATAGATCGGACCGCGCCCGGGGCAATGCGGAACCTCGGCTATCGAACGGGCTGGAAATATCGGTGCGCGAGCTCGCGATCGAGGCCTTCGGCCGGAGTCACTCGGAATACGATCGTCCCGCGGCAAGTCGATGCGTCGACCACTCCGTACGCGCGGCTATCCTGGCCCATGTAGGCGCGGAAGTCACCGAGGAGGTAAAGCTTGCCCTCGGGGACGTCGGTTTGGTCGACTCGATGGCGGCCGCCGTCTTCCATGAAGATCAAGTGCTGGTTCGAGCCGAGCTGCTCCGGGCCCCAGTTGAGAGATCGCGTCTGATCGTTGTCGAGGTTGTGGAAGACGGTCGCGCCCTGCCGATCGAACGGAACGGGCTCGTCGTCGATCCGCAGCTCGCTTCCGAAGGAGGCGATGGTCATGCCCGCGGTGGCAGCCACCCGGCCGACGACCCATCCATCCTCCGTCGGGTGTCGACACACCGCGATCGAGCCGAGCTTCGGCTCGCCCCGCTTGTTGATCAGAACCCGCTCTCCGCGAATCAGGGTCGGCGCCATGCCGTTGTGGCCGACGGAGGCCATGTCGAACCAGATCAGCTTCAGGACGAGCGCGATCACGATGACCGCTGCCCCGACCCAGGAGAGGCATCCAAGCCCGCTTCGAAGCGCACCCACGACAGTGTGGCTATTCGCCCTTCGGGCGAGTCTTGTCAAGCTCGCTCAATAGCGACTGGAGGGCTGCCTCTGGGTCGGGCGCGTCGTAGATCGTGCGTCGGACGGCAATTCCACATGCCCCTGCCACGAGGAGCGGAGCGACATGCTTCGCGTGGACTCCTCCGAGCGCGTATGTCGGTATCTCGACATGGGCGATCTCGGCGGCGAAGCCCTCCAGCCCTAGCGGTTCGGCCTTGCCAGGCACCGGGAACACCGGGCTCAAGAACGCGAACGTGGCATGTTCCTGACCCGCCTTCGAGAGCCCCTCGCGATCGTGACGGGACACACCAAGGAGCGCCATATCAGGCCATTCGCTGCGAACCTGTGGCACGCAGAGCCCAGCCTCCGGAAGGTGCACGCCATCGGCCTCGACGATCTCGGCGACGTCTGGCCGTCGATTCACGGTCAGCAGACACCCGCATCGAGCCGTCGTGCTCCGGAGGGCGTGTCCCCAGTCGACCAGCTTCCGATCGGTCGCCTGCTTGGCTCGAAGCTGGACACCGACCGCCCCGGGAGGGCAGCCCCGCAGGGCTCGCACGAGCGGCGCGACCGGACCCTCGGGGTGATCCGGGTTCGTGATGATCCAGATCCGCGGGAGCCTCGGCTTCATCCGGACTCCGCCTAGGTGCGACCGTCCTGATCGGAGCCAATCACGCCCTGAAGCGGACTCGACGCCGTGGCGTATAGCCTGCGCGCGATACGACCCGCGAGGAAGGCATCGCGCCCCGCCTCGACTGCCGCCTTCATGGCCCGCGCCATGCGCACGGGGTCCTGCGCACCTGCGATCGCGGTGTTCATCAGCACCCCGTCGATGCCGAGCTCCATCGCGATGGCCGCGTCGGATGCGGTCCCGACACCGGCATCCACGATCACGGGCACGCCTGCGTGCTTCACGATGATCTCGATGTTGAACGGATTTCGGATGCCGAGACCGCTGCCGATCGGCGCCGCCAAGGGCATGACCGCGGCGCAGCCGAGATCTTCGAGCCGGCGGGCGGAGACCGGATCGTCGTTGAAGTAGGGCAGGACCGTGAACCCATCTTCGACCAGAGTCTTGGCGGCTTCGAGGGTCGCCGGAACGTCGGGAAAGAGGGTCTTTTCGTCGCCGATCACCTCGAGCTTGACCAACGGCGTGTCGAGCAGCTCACGCGCGAGCCGCGCCGTGCGGACGGCGTCCTGCGCCGTGTAGCAGCCGGCCGTGTTGGGGAGAATCGTGTACTCGCCTTCCCGGAGCACCGTCATGATCGAGTCGGCACCGCTGGCTTGGAGGTCGACACGCCTCACGGCGACGGTGACCACCTCGCAGCCGGACGCACGGAGCGCACCTCTTGCAGTTTCGAGGTCGGGATACTTGCCGGTCCCCGTGAACAGACGAGAGCGGAATTCGAACTCGCCGATTCTAAGCACGTCTTCGGACACTCAACCGCCTCCTACGAAATGAACCACTTCGACACGATCGCCTTCTTCGAGCGCCGTGCTGCCGTGTTGGGCGCGCGGCACGACTTCCTCGTTGCGTTCGACCGCGACCAACGTGTCGCCGAGACCGAGTGAAGCCAGGAGTTGCTTCACAGTCGTGCTCGGCTCGACCTGCTGCTCTTCACCGTTGACCAGAACTCGCATCGGCCGAGAGCCTAGGGCGGCCCCGCAGGGGCTGCAAGCGGGTCGCCGCGGTGGGCGCGTTCTCCTTCGGATGATACGCTCGCGCGTGTGAAGCGAATCGTGCACGGCGAGAACTTGGACGTGATCCCGACCTTGCCTCGGGGATTCGCCAGGCTGATTTACATCGATCCGCCGTTCAATACCGGGCGTGCGCAGTCGCGTGACAGGATGCAAGTGAGGGCAGCGTCCGCGGGCGAGCGAGCAGGGTTCGGCGGCCGGCGGTATGCGGTCGAACGTTTCGATAGCGCATCGTACGACGACGCGTTCGCGGATTACGAGATGTTCTTGATGAGTCGCATCGAAGCGGCGCTGCCAGCTCTGACCGCGGATGGGTCTTTGTTCGTACACCTCGACTACCGGGAGGTTCACTACGTGAAAGTCGCGCTCGACCGACTCCTCGGACGAGAGCACTTTCGAAACGAAATCATCTGGGCATACGACTTCGGTGGGCGTCCGAAACGCAGGTGGCCGAGCAAGCACGACACGATTCTCTGGTACTCGATCGATCCCAAGCAGTATGTCTTTCAGTTCGAGGAGATGGACCGAATCCCCTATATGGCTCCGGGGCTCGTCGGGAAGGAAAAAGCCGCGAGAGGCAAGACTCCAACCGACGTCTGGTGGCACACGATCGTGCCTACCAACGGCAAGGAGAAGACGGGGTACCCTACGCAGAAGCCTCTGGGTGTGCTCGAACGCATCATCAAGGTCCACACGGAGCCGGGTGACGTCGTGCTCGATTTCTTCGCCGGTAGCGGGACCGCCGGCGAAGCTGCCGCTCGCCACGGGCGTGGCTTCGTGCTGATCGACGAGCACCCCGACGCGATCTCGATCATGCAACGGCGGCTCGCCGCCTGGTCGCCCGAAGTCGAGACGGCAGCAGCCTGTCAGCGCGGGACGAGCTCGACCTCGAACACGTGAGGCCAGAGCTTGCCCGTGAGCAGGAACGTGTCGGTTTCCGGCCTGTAGGCGATTCCATTGAGCACGTCCGCGCGCAGGGCCTCCTCCCGCGTGAGCAACCCACTCGCATCGATGACGGCGGTCACTCGCCCGCTCTTCGCATCGATGCGCACGATTTCGTCGCTCTGCCAGATGTTCGCGTAGACGTCGTCCCCGACGCACTCGAGCTCGTTCAGCTTGTGAAGCGGGCGATCCCCACGCCACACCGTCACCTCGTTCAGGAGCTCCATCGTGTCGGGATCACGGAGCTCCAGAATCGACGAGCCGTCACTCATCACGAGGGCAGTGCCATCGAAACACAGCCCCCAACCCTCGCCAGGGTAGCGCAGCATGTCTTCCCCTTGCAGCGACTGCAGGTCGGACACCAAGGCGACTCCCGACCGCCAAGTGAGTTGGATCAAGCGGTCGCCGACCCGCGCAAGGCCTTCGCCGAAGAAGCTCGGGTCGAGACTGCGCTGGGATACCACGACCCCGTCTTCGAGTCTGACGCGGCGTAAGGACGACTCCCCGTAGCGTCCGGTGCTCTCGTACAGTGCGCCGTCGTGCCAGAGCAAGCCTTGCGTAAACGCATCCGGCCCATGAGGATACTTGGCGACCACACGCACTCGTAATTGCTCGATTGGCGAGGCGGCAGGGGTCGGAGAGTCGCCGCCTGGCACGAGCTCGACGGGCGTCACGGTCTCTTCGGACGGCTCCTCGCATGCCAACCCGGAAAGAAGAGTGATTGCCACCCCTACGCCGATGGTCAGGTAATGAGGGCCTTTCGTCATCCGGAATGGAGCGTAGTCCGGCCGGGGGCCGACGCCAATGCTTGACGGGGAAGGGGGCAACCGTTAGCCCAAGGCCGTGAAGTCCGACCTCCCGAGGCCCCTGCGTCCGCGCGTTCACAGCGCTGGGGCTTCGTTGCGACCTACACGTGCCGAGGTCCTGCTCGACACCATCGCGCACAACTTTCGGGTGGTGCGTAAAGCGGCCAACGGTCGCAAGGTCCTCGCGGTGGTCAAGGCAGACGCGTACGGCCACGGAGTGGTTCCCGTCGCCCAACGCTTGCAGTCCGAGGGCGTCGACGGCTTCGGCGTAGCGCTCGCGGAAGAGGGGATCGAGCTTCGGGAAGCGGGCATCGATCGAGCCATCCTCGTACTCAACGGGATCAACGGTGGTGCCCATCGCGACATCATCGCCGCGGGGCTCACGCCAGTGCTCTACGAAATTGCCGAGGCCGCCGCATTCGAGGCGGTCGCGCAGGGCCGTCCAATCGACGTTCACCTGAAGATCGACACGGGCATGGGACGCCTGGGTGTACCGCTGCCCGAGCTCACGGGCTTCCTTCGCGACTTGCGCCGGTTCCCGTCGATTCGCGTGGTCGGGATCATGACACATCTGTCGACGGCCGATTGCGATCGCGCCTACGTCGCGGAGCAGCTACAGCGGTTCCAGCAGGCCGATGGGCTCGTTCGCCGTTTCGGGCACGAGCCCTCCGTGCGCCACGCAGCGAACAGCGCCGCTCTTTTTCGTCATCCAGAAACCCATTTCGATTGGGTGCGCCCGGGGATTTCTCTCTACGGCTACCCTGGCGCCGATTCGATCGATGCGCCTCTTCGGCCGGCGATGCGCCTGCGAACCGAGGTGCTGCGGGTTCGAACGCTGCAGCCGGGGGAGTCTGCTGGATACGGGCGCTCGTTTCTGGCGAAGCGAGAGACGCGTTTGGCGACGATTCCGCTGGGTTACGGAGACGGGCTGATGCGCTCCGCGTCGAATCGCGGTGCCGTGTTGGTTCGCGGAGCACGCTGCCCGATCGTCGGAAATATCGCCATGGACCTCACCACGGTCGACGTATCCGCATTGCCCGGTGTCGCGATTGGCGACGAAGTGCTGTTGCTCGGAGAGCAGGAGGGCTCAGTCCTCGACGCCAGAGACCTCGCCGTGGCGGCGGGAACGATCCCGTACGAAGTGCTGACCAACGTCTCGCGGCGCGTTCCTCGCGTCTATCTGAATCGCTGACCTCGTGGTATGAAACCCCGTGCCTGAGGCCGCGCCTACTGCCCCCGCAAGACGCGAAGAAGAGTCGAAGGTCCGGACCGCTACTCGCCATGCCGGGGAGTGGCTCGTGAAGTTGCTCCTGGCGCCCTTTGCGGAGCTCGGCGCGCTGTCGCGACTCTTCGGCGAGACCGTCTTCTGGGGCATTCGCCCCCCGTACCGGGGTCGACTCTTGGTGGAGGCCATGGAATTCATCGGGATCGGGTCGATCTTCATCGTATCTTTGACGGCGCTCTTCGTCGGCGGGGTGTTGGCTCTACAGCTCGTCGACGGCTTTCGCGACTTCGGAGCGGAGAACCAGACAGGAGCGGTGATCGGCCTTGCGCTCGCGCGCGAGGTTGGTCCGGTGTTCGCTGCACTCATGGTGACGAGCCGCGCGGGCAGCGCGATGACGACCGAGCTCGGTTCGATGCGCGTGACGAATCAGATCGACGCGCTGGTGACGATGGCGGTCAGCCCCGTGCAGTATCTCGTCTTCCCGAGGGTCGTCGCGGGCTTCGTGATGGTCCCCGTGCTGACGATGCTGTTCAACGTCGTCGGCGTCTTCGGCGCGTTCTTCGTGGCGGTCACGCTGCTCGGCCTGGATCCTGGAGTGTTCATGGACCGCCTCAAGTGGCTGGTCGATTGGGATGATGTTTCGCAGGGACTGATCAAGGCCATGGTTTTCGGCGTGGCAGTGACCCTCATCGCGTGCCGCCACGGGTTCTACGCACAGGGCGGCGCGGCGGGCGTGGGGCGCGCGACCAACCGCGCAGTCGTTCAGAGCGCCATCGCGATTCTCATGCTCGACTACCTCGTGACCAGCATCGTTCTCGGTGAGGGGCTCTTCTGATGAAGCTCTTCAAGTCGAAGCTGATGCGACTGACGCGACCCGCGCTGCCCCCCGAGGTGAAGGATGATCCGATCCACGTTCGGATTCGGGATGTCCACAAATCTTATGGCGATCACCACGTGCTCAAAGGCGTGTCGCTCGACATCCACCGCGGCAAGACGAACCTCGTGATCGGCCCGTCGGGCTCTGGCAAGACCGTCTTGATGCGACAGCTCATCCGTCTCGAACGGCCGGATTCGGGCCAACTGCTCGTGAACGGGATAGATTTTGCGAAGCTCGAAGGGCTCGATCTCGCAGCGATGCGCCGCACGTTCGGAATGGTGTTCCAGATGTCCGCGTTGTTCGACTCGATGACGGTATTCGACAACGTCGCGTTCCCCTTGCGCGAGCACACAGACTTGTCGCGCAATGAAGTGCACGACCGCGTGATGGATCGCCTCGCGGGTCTGGGCGTTGCGGGCGCAGCGCGAAAGCTTCCTGCTCAATTGTCGGGCGGCATGCAAAAGCGCGTGGCCGTAGCGCGTGCCATGATCCTCGAAAGCGAGATCCTCATCTACGACGAGCCCACCACCGGTTTGGATCCAATCACCACCGAAATGGTCGACGACCTCATCGTCGAAGCCGAAGAGATGTTTGGCGTGACCTCCATCGTGATTAGCCACGACATGGCGTCTGTCGTTCGAATCGCCGACTACCTGAGCTTCCTACACCATGGCGAGATCGCCGCGTCCGGGACCCGGGAGGAGCTGCTGAATAGCGAGCACCCTGCGACACGAGAGTTCGTGAGGGCCTCGAGGATCAGCCTCGACTGACGACGCTGTCCATTTTGATCGAGCGGCCCATCGTGAAGCCAACCGCCAGCATCAGGGGTAGTTGCGTACGACGACTTCGCTCACTCTGCCCCGCTTGCTCGCGTTGCAGTTGATTGCGCGTGGCGCGGCAACCGTGTCGATTCGAAAGTCTGCGTAGAGCTCGCGGATGAAGGGCACATCGCTGTTGGAGAGCATCAACTTGCAGCCGCGACGATCGAGCGCCTTGTAGACATCGCGCAGCCGGGTTTGGTCTTTTCGATCGAATCCGTCGCTTGCGTATGACGTGAAGCTCGCCGTTTCGGATACCGGCTCATAGGGTGGGTCCAAGTAGATGAAGTCACCCGGCTTTGCGTCCTCGAGTAGAGCTTCGAAAGGTGCACACCGAAGCTGAGCGCCTTGCAAGAGTGCGCTTGCCGCTTGCAAG
>Ga0209536_100007715_pt1 | contig 16293 bp, 14 predicted proteins | sample DeeMarSeWOR28_12_FD_187461 | JGI IMG/M metagenome (GOLD analysis project Ga0209536, IMG submission 187461) | Marine sediment microbial communities from White Oak River estuary, North Carolina - WOR-2-8_12 (SPAdes) (version 2) | ecosystem: Environmental > Aquatic > Marine > Intertidal zone >...
CCGATCGACGGTTTGCGCATCATGGTGCATACGCTGAACCCGGTGGTGCTCGCCTATGCTGACTTCTGGTCGAGCACCACCAATTCCACCCGCACCGCAACCGCAAGGCATGGCGTTCTCACCTCCGAGCGCTACATCGGCAGCCCGCTGCAAGTCATCCTCGAGGAAAATCCTACGCTGCGCCAGCCGCTCGGCGAACTGCCGGAAAACGCGCACGCGGCCTACACGGAGTTGATCGCCGACGGCTATACCGATTATCTCGGGCTGCGTTTCGAGTTCAGCGACGGCTCGCCCTCTGCGATCATATTTACCACCAAGAAAGCGGGCGGATTCGGCGACAGCGACATCGAGCGGCTCGAGCGCCTGCGCAATTACCTGGCCCCGGTACTCGAACTGAATTCGATGCGCCATACCGCGGTATCGGTCATGGATACCTATGTCGGCAAGCGCACCGGCAAAAAGATACTGAACGGCATGATCCAGCGCGGCGACGCCGACCTGATCAACGCGGCGCTGTGGTTCAGCGACCTGCGCAACTTCACTCACCTGACGGAAGTGCTGCCGGCCGAGCAGTTGCTGGACATGCTCAATAGCTACTTCGAATTCGTCGCGGCCGCGGTCGGCGCGCGCGGCGGTGAAATACTCCGATTCATCGGCGATGCGATGCTGATCGTGTTCCCGATCGACGAAAAAACGAGCCACAAGGCGGCCTGCAATGCGGCGCTCGACGCGGCGCTCGACGCCTGCAGCACGCTGGCGACACTGAACCACCAGCGCCAGCGGCACGCACAGCCGCCCATCGAATTCGGCGTCGGCCTGAACGTCGGCGAAGTCATCTACGGCAATGTCGGCGCGCCCGACCGCCTCGACTTCACCGTGATGGGCCCGGCCGTGAACCGCACTGCCCGGCTGGAATCGCTGACCAAGTCGCTGGATACGGCCATCCTGTTTTCCGAGGAATTCGCCAACCTGATCGAGGCGCCGGTGCAGGACCTGGGCGACCACGCGATGAAAGGCGTCGACGGGCTGCAGAAGGTTTTTGGACTGGAGGTGGTTTGAGGAACAGCCTGTGAAGTTCGAGGCGCAGAATCCCTGGTTGCGTAAACCTCGTTCGACACGAGCTTTCTTGTTTCGGCTAGCCAGGTAAACTGTGCGCGCAATCAGCGGGCGGATAGGTTCAGCGAGTTACCCTTTGTTCCCTCGCCTTGTCAGCGCCTGTCGCAGGTCGAATATCACCCGGCCAGGCTGCCGCCCCGCAGTCTGCTCGCCCACCCCGGCGTCGATCCCGGTGTGCAGCGGATAGTCGCAGGCGCCTTCGATATCCGCCTCCATCTCGAGCTTCAAGCCCTTCCTCTTTTCGGAGTCTGCTCGAATCTCTTGCCTGATCGCGTCGAGATCGACCATGCCCACTTCCAGGTTGAGGGGCCTTGTCATGCCGAGACGATGGCGGCCCGTCGGTAACACGGCGTGATCCCTGTAGTAGTTAACCAGGTACCGTCTGACGTGCTGCGTTTTCACCATCCAGGCATAATCGGCGCGGTTTTCCGGCGTCGCCCTGCCCACGATCTGTTCGGTCATCAACTGTATTTCAAACAGGTAATGCATCGGCGCAGCGCTCGCACCAGGCTCTAATCCAGCTTTTCCGGCTACAGTGCGATCACGTCGCCTGTGGGCGCCTGCAGCGGCCAGACCGCTTCGGTCAGCCACATTCCCGCGTAGTCGCCGTCCTGCTGCAATCCCAGCCGAAAGGCGAAGTAGCGTGTTTCGTTGTTCGTGCCGACGATCTGCACCAGGCGCAGAGCCTTGTCCCCCTCGACGATCACCTGGCTGAGGGTGCTGTCCAGGTGGTTGACCATTTTGCCGAATACCGGCCCCTTCACCAGCCTGGTAAAACGCTCCAGCGGACCGGTATTCACCCTGTTGGCGGGTGAAGAGAACTGGAATGCGGTTTCGATGCCCGCATCCGCGAACGGGTAGTCGTTCCGGGCGAGCGCGTCGATCACGATTTGAACCACGTCACCCGGCTGCAGTTCGGCACTGGGGCGCGGCAGCTCGGGGGCGTTTGCCGGCGGCGCCGCCGACCCGTGAATGGGCATTAACGCAACCAGCAACAGTAGCACCACACCGGTCGACACGGACCTGACGAAATCGCTCATGATTTTCTCCATCTTCTCTAACCCTGGTTTTTCAACTTTTTCCGAACGCATAGCTTTTCTACGCACGCGCCATTCGTTTGGATTTGAAGAATGAAGGCTTTGCCGAGAGCCAGGGTTTCTAATCTACGTGTTACCCGGGGTGCGCAGAGGTCCCCCAAAGGCCTACCGTCCCCTGAACACCCGGGAATCTCAATAAGGAGCCTGCGGCTAATCATGCAGAAAGGGTGAAGGGATTAAAAATAATCTCTCCACCCCTTTTGCTCGAATTGAAAGGTCGAGGACAGGACAGGTTTCATGCGGCGTCGGGGGGGGGCACCGGATTCAACCTGCTCCGTCCTGTCCTCTTTGGGCGAACGGAGTCAGTTCGACATCAGGCGCTGGCGAACTTCACCGCGACGAAGCGTTGCATGCCGTTCTGCACCATCATCAGCAGCACCGAGGATTTTTTCTCCGCGGCCGCCCGCTTCACCTGGGCAATCACGTCCTCCGGCGATTTCACCGTCTGCTGGCCCACCATGTTGATGACCTGGCCTGCCTCGATACCGGCTTTCGCGGCCGGGCTGCCCTGCTTTACGCCGGCAACCAGCACGCCCTCGGTATCCTTGCCGATGCGGTATTGCTGGCGCGCCTCGGGCGTCAACTCGGAGAGATAGACGCCCAGCTTCGGGGTGTCGTCGCTCGCGGCATCGTCGGCCAGCGCCACTTTCACATCGTCGTCCGGCATGCTGCCGATCTCGATGCTCAGCTCGTGCATCTCGCCCTCGCGTTCGACCTGCAGCGTCGACTCGCTGCCCGCCTTCGTGCTGGCCACCAGTTTCGGCAGGTCCTTGAAGTCGTCGATTTGCTTGCCGTTGATGGCGACAATCACGTCACCGGGTTTTATGCCGCCGAGTGCTGCCGGGCTGCCCGGCTCGACGCCGGCTACCAGCGCGCCATGATTGTCCTCGAGCCCGAGGCTTTCCGCTATATCGTCGGTAATCGGCTGAATCTGCACGCCGAGCCAGCCGCGCGCGACTTTACCGTCGGTTTCGAGTTGCGCAACGATGGTTTTGACGAGGTTCGACGGGATTGCAAAGCCGATGCCCACGCTGCCGCCGGTCGGCGAGTAGATCGCGGAGTTGACGCCGATCACCCGGCCGTGGCTGTCGAACAGGGGTCCGCCCGAGTTGCCGCGATTGATCGGTGCATCGATCTGGATGAAGTCATCGAACGGCCCGGCATTGATATCGCGGCCGCGCGCGGAAATGATGCCAGCGGTCACCGAGCCGCCGAGGCCGAAAGGATTGCCGACCGCGACCACCCACTCGCCGACCCTGGCTTTATCCGAGTCACCCAGTTCTACGTAGGGCAGCGCAACGTCGGTGTTTACCTTCAGCAAGGCGATGTCGGTCTTGGGATCGCGTCCTTTCACCGTGGCATCGTATTGGGTGCCGTCGTGCATGACGATGCCAATCTCGGTCGCGTTTTCGACGACGTGATTGTTGGTGACGACGTAACCGTCCTCAGAGATGATGAAACCGGAACCCACCGCCTGGAACTCACGCTGGGCGTCATTGCCGATCCCCGGCATCTGGTTGCGAAATTGATTGAAGAATTCGCCGAAGGGACTGCCCTCGGGGAATTGCGGCCCCTGGAATTGCGGGCCGTTCATTTCAGCCGCGACATCGGTCTTGCCGGTAACGGTAATGCTGACGACGGCCGGCTCGACACGTTCGGCCAGGTTGGCAAAACTCGGCGGTCCGTATTGCACGCCGCTATCGGTCGAGTTGACCGGCGCGGTGACGGCGAGGGCGTTGTGCGGCAGGCTGAACAGCGCCGCAGTGCCGAGTGCGGCGGTGACCGTCGCGGCAAGCGCCACTCGTTGAAATCGGGACAGTGATCTTGTGTTCATGGTAAGGCTCCTGTTGGGTTTGATTATTCGTACCCGGCGCATGCCCGGTTGGAATATTCGACCCGCTGACTATAGGAGCGGGTAAATTGCCGCCGCCTTGCGGAAACATTAAATTTTTGTAATGTTGCCGCGCCGGGCTGTTTTCGGCGGATTTAAAGTACTAAGGTAGGGGTCGTAAATATGTTGCCGAAGCGGACCGAAACCGAATGCGTGTGCTCGTAGTCGAAGACGATGCCCAGGTCGCCGCCTACCTGGTCAAGGGACTGAAAGAACAGGGTTACAACGTCGACCATGCGGAGGATGGCAAGAACGGTCTGTTTCTTGCCACCAGCGAAGACTATGACGCCATGGTCATCGACCGCATGCTGCCCGAACTCGACGGCCTGTCCATCGTCAGGAGCGTGCGCGCCGCGGGCAAGACCACGCCGATGCTGATCCTCAGCGCCCTCGGCGAGGTAGACGCCCGCGTCGAGGGTTTGCGCGCCGGCGGTGACGACTATCTCACCAAGCCGTTCGCCTTCAGCGAATTGCTGGCGCGGCTGGATGCGCTGCTGCGCCGCGCGCGCCAGACACCCGCCGCGGAAACCACGCTGCGCGTCGGCGACCTGGAACTCGACCAGCTGACGCGCAGCGTCAGGCGCGGCGGCGAGGTCATCGCCCTGCAGCCGCGCGAATACCGGCTGCTCGAGTACCTGATGAGCAACGCCGGGCGCGTGGTCACGCGCACCATGCTGCTGGAACAGGTGTGGGATTACTATTTCGATCCACAGACCAACGTCATCGACGTGCACATCAGCCGGCTGCGCGGCAAGATCGACAAGAACTTCGATCCGCCGCTGCTGCACACCGTGCGCGGCGCGGGATACATGATTCGTGAACCCGAATAGCCTGCTGCGCACCTCGACGTTTCGCCTGGCGCTGGTGTACATGGTGCTGTTCGCCGGCTCGGTGCTGATCCTGCTGGGGTTCATCTACTGGTCGACAGTCAGCTACATGGCCGAACAGACCGACGCCACCATCCGCGCCGAAATCACCGGGCTCGCCGAGCAGTATCGCGAACGCGGACTCGACGGCCTGCAGCAAACGATTTCGGAGCGCGTGGCGCGCGATCCGGACGGCTCGTCGGTCTACCTGTTTGCGTCTCCCGAGCGTGCGCCGCTGGCCGGTAACCTGTCGGCCTGGCCGGAGGTGTCGCCCGCGGCCGACGGCTGGCTCGATTTCGAATTCAAGGACCCGCGCGCCGGCGGACGCATGTTCCAGGCGCGCGCGCGGGCTTTCGTACTGCAGGACGGTTTGTTGCTGCTGGTCGGACGCGACACGCGCGAACTCAAGGCGACACAACGCCTGATTACGCGCGCGCTGCTGTGGGGAATCGCGATCACGCTGGCGCTGGCACTGCTCGGCGGCGTCGTCATGAGCCGCGGCATGTTGCGCCGCATCGAGCTGATCAATCAAACCAGCCGCGACATCATGGCCGGCGACCTGTCGCAGCGCATCCCTATTCGCGGCAGCGGCGACGAGCTCGATCGGCTGGCCGGTAACCTGAACGCCATGATCGACGAAATCGAACGCCTGATGGATGGCATCCGCCACGTGTCCGACAACATCGCCCACGACCTGCGCACGCCGCTGACGCGCCTGCGCAACCAGCTCGAGCAGCTGCTGATCGACCTGCCGGGGGACAGCTCTCACCGCGGCCAGGTCGAACAGGGCATCGCCGATGCCGACCAACTGCTGGCGACGTTCGCGGCGCTGCTGCGCATTGCGCGCATCGAGGCCGGTGGACATACCGCGAAATTCGAGCCCGTCGAGCTGGCCGCGCTGGTGCGCGACGCAGCGGAACTCTACGAGGCGCTGGCCGAGGAAAAGCAGTTGCGCTTTGCGACCCGCATCGAAGACAGCGTCTGCGTGGACGGGGATCGAGATTTACTGTTCCAGGCGCTCACCAACCTGCTCGACAACGCGATCAAGTACACGCCCGCGGGCGGCGAAGTGTCGCTCGAACTAAAACGCTCAGGCAACACGGCCGACATCGCCGTGGGCGATAGCGGCAGCGGCATCCCCGCGGCCGAACGCGACAAGGTGGGGCAACGTTTCTACCGCCTCGAAAGCAGCCGCAGCACCCCGGGCAGCGGTCTCGGCCTGAGCCTCGTCAAGGCCGTCGCCAGGCTGCACCGCGCGGCCCTGCTGCTCGAGGACAACGCGCCGGGCCTGAAGGCTACCCTGCGCCTGCCGCTCGGCCCGAACTAGCCGGTTTGCCCTTCACGACAGGGCGAAGGTGACGCGGAAATCGAATCAAAAGGACACCCTGGACTGGATAAAGAATCCCTGGAAAACCCAAAACCCCGAGACATTGCGAGTGTGGCGCTTCGAGGCACTGGCCGACGCTAACCTGTCGCCATCGAGCCGATTATTTGTATAATCGGAACTTTCTCACCCGTGAGGAACTGAACATGCCTAATCGAGGATCAACGCAAACAGGATCGGCGGCCATCGCCGGTTCACTGCTCGCCGCCCTGGTTTTCACTGCCGACGTGGCGCTCGCAAACACCGATAGTCCGCCTGCCGATGCGCAGGAAAAACCCAAACTGGTCGACCTCTGGCAACCCGGCGATCCGGGCGAGCGGATGAATATCCGCGGCCGCGTCACCAGCCTGGACGGGACGCCGCTCGGCGGCATCGAAATCGAAATCCGCCAGCCGAACGGTGACGGTGAATGGTCCGAACGCTACCGCACTACGATCACCACCGACGCCAAGGGGCGCTACCAGTTCGGATCGGTGGTGCCGGTCAGTAATTATTGCGGCGATCCGCACGTCGAGGTCGTGGTGTACCAGAACGGCTGGACCTACTTCGACGACAAGCTGGTGTTCCAGGAGGATTTCAGCGCCGACAACCTCTACTACGGCGACGGCACACCGGTTTTTCTCGAGGAATCCAGCGTAAAAGGTGAAACCATCAAGTACGGCCGCTTCGATATTACCCTGTCGCCGGAATAAGCCGTCCACCAGTCCGGCCGCGCGAAAGCCCATCCGCGAACCGTAAAATCGGCTCGCCGCGCGATTCGACCCGGCGCTGTCACCGGACGGCGCCCTCGATCCGGCACGAGGTTGACGCGGTCGAACGATCGGAGTAGTAATAAGCGTCCCGGTTTCGAGGACCGTCGGCATCCTGGCCCGGTATGCCGGTTTTCGACTGGAGGGGTCCAGGGCCATGTATCCCGGTGCGCGACACCGATTGAGCGACGGAGATAACGGATAACTCCATGACCGATACACGCACAATTACGTCCAGTGGCTTTGCCGAACGCCTCACGGTCGGTGCCCCTATTCAAATCTCGACTGCCGCCTTCGCAAGCACATCGCATCGCGCGCCCGGGGGCAGGGAATGAGCGCGGACAAGCCTGCCGTCGGCATCATCGCCAATCCCGTCTCCGCGCGCGACATCCGCCGCATCGTCGCCTACGCCGGCAACATGCAGATCACCGACCGTGCCAACATCGTGCTGCGCCTGCTCGCGGGCCTCGGCGCGGTTGGCATCGAGCGGGTGCTGGTGATGCCCGAGAATTCCGGCATTCGCCAGCACGTGATGCGCGGCCTGCAGCGCTCCGGCAACCTCGGCGAGGGGCGCTTTCCCAAAGTCGAATACCTCGACATGCCGATCAGCGCCTCGTCCGACGACAGCATCGACGCGGCGCGGCGCATGCGCGCGGCCGGCGTCGCGGCGATCATCGTGCTCGGCGGCGACGGCACACACCGCGCGGTCGTCTCCGCCTGCGGCGAAGTGCCGATCGCGGGCGTCTCCACCGGCACCAACAACGCCTTTCCCCGCTTCCAGGAGCCGACCACGGTCGGCATGGCGGTCGGTCTTGCCGTCAGCAGCCCCGAATTGAGCGAGGTCGCGTTGCGCGGCAACAAGCTGCTCGAGGTCGACGTCGCCGGGCGGCGCGAGATCGCGCTGGTCGACGTCGCGGTGGTCGCCGAGCGCTACGTCGGCGCGCGCGCGTTGTGGCACACGAAGAGTTTCAAGGAGCTGTTCGTGACCTTCGCCGAGACCGAGGTGATCGGCATGTCGGTCATCGCCGGCCTGCTCGACCCGGTCGACCGCCTGACCCCCGAGGGGCGCCACGTGCGCTTCGACAACTCGGACAACCCCGCGTGCCGGCTGCAGGCGCCGATCGCGCCCGGCGTGATCGAGACCGTCGGCATCGAATCCTGGGGCAGGCTGCTGCCCGACACGCCCTACGCGGTCGGCCCGCAACAGGGATCGATCGCCTTCGACGGCGAGCGCGAACTGTCCTTTTCGACCGCTGACCGGCCCACGGTCACGCTGCGCACCGATGCGTTTCGCACCATCGACATCTCGGCCTGCATGCGCCACGGCGCGCGCACGCGCCTGTTGCGCGACGACCGCGCCGACGCCCCAACAGAATTTATCGCAACACCATCACAACCGGAGGAATCAGTATGAACGACGTATTCCCATTGAGTAAGGAGGAATTGCTCAAGGCTTACCGCACGATGAAAACCATCCGCGAATTCGAGGAACGGCTGCACGTCGATTTCGGCCGCGGCGAAATCCCGGGTTTCGTGCACCTCTACGCCGGCGAGGAAGCCGCCGCGACCGGCATCATGATGCACCTGAACGACCAGGACCGCATCGCCTCGACGCACCGCGGACACGGCCACTGCATCGCCAAGGGCGTCGACATCAACGCCATGATGGGCGAGATCTACGGCAAGGTCAGCGGCGCCTGCCGCGGCAAGGGCGGCTCGATGCACATCGCCGACCTGTCCAAGGGCATGATGGGTGCGAACGGCATCCTCGGCGCCGGCTCGCCGCTCGCCTGCGGCGCGGCGCTGGCCGCGCAGAAGCTCGGCCACGGCGGCATCGGCATGAGCTTTACCGGCGACGGCGCGTCCAACCAGGGCACCTTCCTCGAAAGCCTTAACCTCGCCGCGATCTGGAACCTGCCGATGGTGTTCGTGGTCGAGAACAACGGCTACGCGGAATCGACCTCGGTGGATTACGCCACCGCGGTGGATTCCTACGTCGACCGCGCCGCGGGCTTCGGCGTGCCGGGCGTGATCGTCGACGGCACCGACTTCTTCGCCGTCTACGAGGCCGCCGGCGAAGTGATCCGGCGCGCGCGCGAAGGCGGCGGCCCGTCGCTGCTGGAATGCAAGATGATCCGCTTCTTCGGCCATTTCGAGGGCGACGCGCAAACCTACCGCGGCGAGGGCGAGACCGAAAACAACCGCGCCAACCGCGATTGCCTGAAGCTGTTCCGCGCCCGCGTCACCGAGGCCGGCGTCATCGACGGCGCTGATCTCGATGCAATCGACAAACAGGTGCTCGCCGCGATCGACACTGCCGTCGAGCAGGCCGTCGCCGCCCCGCTGCCGGGAGCGGCCGACCTGACCACCGACGTTTACGTTAATTACTGATGCATCGCCGCATGCAAAGATACGAGGAGAAATAGACATGGCTCGCAAATTAAGTATGAAAGATGCAATCAACGAGGCGCTGGATCAGGAAATGTCGAGGGATCCGACGGTCATCGTGATGGGTGAAGACATCGTCGGCGGCAGCGGTTCGCCCGGCGAGAACGACGCCTGGGGCGGCGTGCTCGGCGTCACCAAGGGGCTCTACGCCAGGCACGGCGACCGACTGATGGATACGCCGCTGTCGGAAAGCGCCTACATCGGCGCCGCGATCGGCGCCTCCACCTGCGGACTGCGCCCGGTCGCGGAACTGATGTTTCTCGACTTCATGGGCGTGTGCTTCGACCAGATCTTCAACCAGGCCGCCAAGTTCCGCTACATGTTCGGCGGCAAGGCGGAAACGCCGGTGACGATCCGCGCGATGGTCGGCGCGGGCTTTCGCGCGGCGGCCCAGCACAGCCAGATGCTGACGCCGATCTTTACCCACATTCCCGGCCTCAAGGTGGTGTGCGCGTCCAACGCCTACGACGCCAAGGGGTTGCTGATCCAGTCGATCCGCGACAACGACCCGGTAATCTTCTGCGAACACAAGAACCTGTACGCGCACGAGACCGATGTCCCCGAGGAGTCCTACACCATCCCGTTCGGCGAGGCCAACATCGTGCGCGAGGGCGGTGACGCGACCATCGTCGCCTATGGCCTGATGGTGCACCGCGCCAGCGAAGCGGCCGACACGCTGGCGAAGGAAGGCATCGATTGCGAAATCGTCGACCTGCGCACGCTGTCGCCGATCGATATCGACACTGTCATCGAAAGCGTCGAGAACACCGGCCGCCTGGTGTGTGCCGACGAAGCCAACCCGCGCTGCTCGATCGCCTCCGACGTCGCCGCCACGGTCGCGCAGCAGGCGTTCAAGAGCCTGAAGGCCGCGCCGCAGCTGGTCACCGCGCCGCATACGCCGGTGCCGTTCTCGCCCGCGCTCGAGGACCTCTACATCCCGAGCGCCGCGAGCATCGCCGACGCGGTGCGCAAGACGATGGCGCCGTAGCCATGGCCGCGTCCGATATCGTTCCGGTATTGATGCCGAAATGGGGGCTGTCGATGCGCGAGGGCATCCTCGTCGACTGGCTGGTCGACGAGGGTGACGAAATCGCGGTCGGCGACGAGATCATGGAAGTCGAGACCGACAAGATCGCGAGCGCGGTCGAGGCGGCGGATGCAGGTTTACTGCGCCGCCGCGTCGCCGAAGCCGGCGAAACCTACCCGGTGCGGGCGCTGCTTGGCGTGCTCGCGCCGGCGTCGGTCGGCGACGCCGAGATCGACGCCTATATCGAGGCCTACGAGGTCCCCGTCGGCGAGGACGAGGGTGAGGCCGAGGCGCAGTACGAGTTCGCCGAAACCGCGGCGGGGCGGCTGCGCTTCGCGCGCCGCGGCGACGACGGGCCGGCGGTGGTGCTGATCCACGGCTTCGGCGGCGATCTCGACAACTGGCTGTTCAACATCGATGCGCTGGCGCAACAGGCACGGGTATTCGCATTCGACCTGCCCGGGCACGGGCAGTCGACGAAGTCGTTCGAGGATGCGAGTCTTGCGGGGCTCGCCGGCGCCCTGGGAGCGTTCCTCGATGCGGTCGAACTCGACAGTGCGCACCTGGTCGGGCACTCGATGGGAGCGGCGGTCGCCGCGAGTTTCGCCTGCGATGCGCCGGAGCGGGTAGATTCGCTGTCGCTGATCAGCGCCGCGGGCCTGGGGGCGGAGATCAATGCTGCTTACATCGATGGTTTCGTCGCCGCCGAGTCGCGCCGCGATCTGAAACCGGTGTTGTTGAACCTGTTCGCCGACAGCAGCCTGGTGAACCGCTCGCTGGTCGACGATCTGCTCAAGTACAAGCGCATCGACGGCGTGCACGAGGCCTTGCAGCGGCTCGCCGCGAGCCTGTTCCCCGGTGGCGTACAGCAGACAGTGCTGACGCCGCAGATTGCCGAGCTCGGCAAGCCGACGCTGGTGGTCTGGGGCGCCGAGGACCAGGTGATACCGGCTGCGCACGCGCAAAACCTGGCGAACGCGACGGTCGAAGTCATCGACGGCGCCGGCCACATGGTGCAGATGGAAAAGGCGTCCCGGGTCAACGAACTGATCCTCGGCAACATCCTCGGCTAACCTGGCATATCCCCCGCTTGCGCGGGGGATATGCTGGAATTCAGGGGACGCCCATCAGCCGGCCCACGGAATTACCGGCTCAATAGCTCTTCAACGCTGCGTTGACCGCCTTGAGATTGGTGCCCCTGACCCGCGCGTATCCCACCCAGGTGGTCGGGTAGCCATAGACGCCCATGGTTTCGGATATCTTTTGCTGTTCGCCGGTTTTCTCGACGTCGATCTCGAGAAAATCGATGTTATTGGCCACGAAGTCGTCACGCAGCTTTTTACAGTAGCCGCACCAGTCGGTGCCATACATGACGATCCTGGGTGACCCGTCCGCGTAAAAGTGCTGCTTGAAATAGCGTTTTTCCGTCCGGCTCAGGTATCGGTCGCCAAAGTTCATCGCGAGGATACCGGCTATCTCGGGGCGATCGCCACCGACGAGTTTTTCCGAGCCCGCAACGATCAACGGAAAACGATTATCTCTGCGCACACTCTTCCATAGCTCGACGTCCGCGTCGGTTTCGTTATTGATGTCGATGCGTTTTTCCTCGAAGGCGACGCGGCGCCGCTTCAGGTCGTTAAGCCCCGCGTCACAGGGTTTGCCGCAGTTGTCGATCGTGAATATCCACACCAGCGGGTTGCTGTTTTCATCGAAGGCACCGGCCTCCGCCCCGAAGGAAAACCCGCCCTTGTCCCAGTACCAGGCGCCGGCGCAGATGGCGGCTATCCAGATCAATTTACGCATAATCGTTCGAGTATAGTTCCCGAACGCGATATTTCCCCGGTAGGTACCGGGGTGGAGTCAGGCCCTATGCGCGGCCAGCGGGCACCTGGCCGATACCCCCGCGCACCGCGCCGGCCTCCACGTTGCGCCAGAGCACCTCGTGATCCTGCGGCAGCGCGCGACTGTTCGGCATCGCCAGCCACAGGCGCATGAGCAGGCGTTCGCGCCCCGCGTGCCGGTCGTCCGTGAACGGGGTGCGCCCGTGGTAGGTCACGTGCGAGTTCAGGAACTGTATATCGCCCGGCTCGAGCACCATCTCGAAGGCCAGTTCCTGCGCGATGGCGAGGAGCTGATCGAGCGCTTCCTGTTGCGCGTCCGTCAGTTTCGGCACGCCAGCAACGGTCTGCGCAGCTTCGATATAGGTCAGCGAGAAATGGCTGGTAAAGTGACCCTCGCGCAGTCCGCAGATGGGCAGGGCGTAGACGTCGTCGGCAACTTCCGCTTCTTCGCCGTGGCGGCTGCGGTACCAGGGCTCGAACAGCAAGCGCGCGAGATCCGGCCGGCGGCGCAGCATCTCGTTCATCACCGACACCGAGCTGCAGATCGTGCTCACCCCGCCGCTCGCGGCCTGGTTGACGCACAGCAGCGCGACGACATCCGTGCGGTCGGTGTGGAAGCGCAGCGCGCCGTTGCTGAGCGTGCGCGCGTAGGACGACAGGAACGGTTTGCCGTCCGCCATGCGCGCACTGTCGATCTGACCATACTGCCTGCCGACGTCGGCGCCCTCGTCGCGAATGCAGCGCAACAGCTCGCCGCGGCGGTTCTGGTAAACCGGCGTACCGACGTTGCTGCCGATGCCGAAATACAGTGTGCGCAGCTGGTTCTCGTCGTAGCGCGAGACCGGCAGACCGCGCAATTTCATCAGCCCGCAACCGTGCTCGAGCTCATCGCGGATCTCGGCGACGAGGTCCGTGAGGCCGGGCAAGGGGAAGTCGACCGCGGTGATTTCGCGCCAGTCGATAGCGCGGTTCTCGACCCTCGCGAGCGCGGCCTCGAGCTCGTCGATGTGCCGAGGCTGCAGGTCGCGAACCCAACGTTCGGAATTCGCGAGGTCCTCGCCTCGCCAGGCGCAGGGGCCTTCGACTGCGGTGACTAATCCCATACGTTGTTCCTGCGACTCACCTGAAATGAAGAAATCAGCGGAAAGTATACCTGTTTAGCCAAAAAACAAGCCTGCTGCTACATATGAAAAAATGGGGGCAGACCACCTCGGTGATGGGAACATTGTTATTGCGAGGTATTCTAAAGCCTAATTACCAACGAGCACACTTTCGTGCCCGCCGAAAGCGCGAGCGTCTGTCCCGTAAACAAACCCTATTTTCCCAGCAGGGTTTGCTTGGCCAGGTTTATCGCTGCCGCGAGATAAGCGGAGCCCCCGCGGTCCGGGTGCAGCTTCTGCATCAGCCGCCGGTGCGCCTCGACGATGTCCGCTTCGCTGGCATCGGCGGACAGGCCGAGAACCTGCAGCGCCTCGTCGCGCGACATCTCGCCCGGAACGGCGCTGGATTGCTGCTGCCCCTGCGCACCGGCGTGTTGCTGCCAGTCGGCATGCTCCCGGTCGAGGTAAGCCTGCAGCAAGGCCACCGACTCGTCGTCGTCCTGGCATTCGCGCAACAATTGCAGCAGATCGTCGAGGTCAAGCTGGCCGAGCGCTTTGCCCGCAAACTGACCCTGCAGAATCTCGCCGCCGATCTCGCCCGAGTCGTGGTTCAGCGTCATGCGCAGGTACCTGCTCTGCACCCTGGAGGTTTGTCCGCCGGCAGGCCTGGCTTTCGAATTCGCGGCGCCCCTGCCGGACAGCCAGCCGCGCACGAAGGGCAGCAACATGGCGAGCAGCGCCGCCAGCCAGGGCGCCCGGCCGGCAAGCACCAGCACCAGCAGCCCCACCGCGAGCACCGCGGCGAGCAGTTGCCAGTACACCCTGGAGGGCTGGTTGGACAGCCAGCGGAACAGGATGAACAATCCAGCCGCGAGGCCAACAAATAACAAAAAGCGCGCCATCGCCTAGCGCTTTTCCAGCTGGCGGGTCAGTTGCTGCACCACCTGGTCGCGGCCCCTGGTAAAATCCTGCAACGCCTTCTGCCCGCCGGCGGCATACACGGCCACCGCGCTCAACAGGTCGCGCAGCTGCCCGGCGCTGGACGCATCGAAGGCGCAGTAAGCGCCGCGGGTCAGGCGTGCGATCTCCTTGAAAGCGCGCTGCGCCACGGGATTAGCGCCTTCGTGAAACATGAAAACGGGTAACCCGAGCAGGCCCAGCTGCCCCGCCAGGTGGCACAGGCGGTCCACGTCTTCCTCCATGCAGTCGCCAACGAACACCAGCGCCTGGATTTTTTTCTGTTTGTGCTGCTCGATGGCCCGGTGCAGCACCTTTTCGATTTGCGTGGTGCCGCCGCGGCAAGTCACGCTCGTCATGCGCTGCAGCAATGCGTCCGCGGAGGATAGCCACGGGCTCGCTTCGAATTCACCGTATCCGCGGTAGTAACACAGCTGAATGTCGAGGCCTCCGAGCGCCGCGGTTTCGCTGAACATCTCGCCCTGGATGCGGCAGGCCCGGTCCCAGCTGGGTTCGCGGCTGGCGGTAGCGTCCATCGCGAACATCAGGCGCCCGCGCTGCTCGCCGGACTTCGCCACCGGCGTCGAGCGCACCCGTTTCACGAAAGCATCGATCGCGGCCCTGCTCGATTTTTGCGGAAGATCTTTTTTAGAGTCGCTCATGCCAACCACTTTCGAACGGTCATCGCTCGCACAGTATACCTTTTTGCCGCTGCCGAATATCGGGCGGCGCGGCGCGCGCGCTCAGGAAAGGAAGCGCGATTGCGTGCCCCGTTGCCACCATTTCATCAACAGCCCGTCGGCCGAGTTCTGCAGGGCGATACCGAGACGCTCCGGCAGCGGTTTTTTCTCCACGTACCTGATCTCGAACACATCCGCCCTGTCGCAGGCGTCGGCAATGTATTCGTCGCTGGTGATCAATTCGTCGACCAGCTTGAAATCCAGCGCGCGCTGGCCGAACCAGCTTTCCCCGGTCGCGACCCGCTCGATGTCCAGCGCGGGCCGATTGCGGGCCACGTATTCCTTGAACAGCAGGTGGATGTCCTCGATTTCCTCGGTGAATTTTTCGCGCCCCTTGTCGGTGTTCTGACCCAGTATCGTCAGCGTGCGTTTGTATTCACCGGCCGTGATCAACTCGAAATCGATGTCGTTCTTTTGCAGCCAGCGGTGGAAGTTGGGCAGCTGCGCGACCACGCCGATCGAGCCGAGGATCGCAAACGGCGCGGCCAGTATCCTGTTTGCCACGCAGGCCATCATGTAGCCGCCGCTGGCGGCGACCTTGTCGACGCACACGGTCAGGCCGATGCCGCGATCGCGGATGCGCTGCAATTGCGAGGAAGCGAGCCCGTAGGCGTGCACCATGCCGCCGCGGCTTTCGAGGCGCACGACCACCTCGTCGCCGGCCCGGGCTATGGATAACACGGCGGTAATTTCACGTCGCAGGTTCGACACCGCGGAGGCCCTCAGATCGCCGTCGAAATCAAGCACGTATACGCGCGCTTTGGTGTCCGCCGCGGCCTCGTCGCCGTGCGCGCGCTTGAGCGCTTTTTTGTGCGCCTTGCGCTCGAGCTTTTGCTGCCGCTGCTTTTGCTTGATGTGCAGCTTGAAGCTATCCGGATCAGATACCCCGGCATCGACCGCATCGCGCATCGCGTCGATCTCGTCGTTGACCCGGGTGGTCTCGATGTGACCTTTCATCGTTTTTTTTACGCGCCGGGTGGCGCCAACCGAGGCGATGACGACGACCAGTATGGCAACAACGAAGGTCGCCAGCTTGGCGGCAAACAAACCGTACTCGAAAAAGAATTCAGTCACGTA
>Ga0209536_100007716_pt1 | contig 16291 bp, 17 predicted proteins | sample DeeMarSeWOR28_12_FD_187461 | JGI IMG/M metagenome (GOLD analysis project Ga0209536, IMG submission 187461) | Marine sediment microbial communities from White Oak River estuary, North Carolina - WOR-2-8_12 (SPAdes) (version 2) | ecosystem: Environmental > Aquatic > Marine > Intertidal zone >...
CACGTGAATTCTGTAAAGATGCCCATTATCAGGTTGTATACGGCCATCATGAACATGGCAACTACTGACAAGTGCTTTCGATTGGAAATATCACCAACATAGCCCCCAATGAAACGTGATGTTGCAGAGATTACACTAGTGATGGACAATACAGTGCCAATCAACACATACCCCCACTTCAACTCAAGCAGATAGAGATTGAAGAACAATCCCATGTAACTAAATGCAGTAAATATCCAAGCAGTTGCTAAGTATACCGAATAATTGCGCCATGAGAATATTGTCCGAAGAGAACTTCTCAAACTTGGACTGTCTTCTTTGATTGCATCTATTCGTTCTTCAATTTTGGCTAGTCTGTCCTTGATCGCATCGAGTCTTTCTCTTTCAGATTCAATCGAGTCTTCCCAAGCGAGAAGATCCCATTCCAGCCTAGAAGGGTCATCACCCAAGTCACAGTCGCTCCTTTCATCAGAATGTTGGATGAGCTCCACTATTCACTTGTCTCCAAACTGGTTGAAATGTGTACTGCCGTTCCGATTGGGACCCATCCGAGCCTAGTTTCGGATTCAACATGAACGGCGTGAGAACAAGTAGGTGTACTGGCTGAGGCTATATAGAGGCCTCACTTTTCATACATACTGTACTGATTGTACTACGCCGGGGTGACCATAGTGACCCCGGTAATACGCCGGGTCCATTGCATTCACCGTGGTTACTATTCGAACACTAGCACCTTAATGTCGCCATCCGCAGTCGGGATAGCCATGATTTTCTGTGTGCCGATGTCCGCTGTAACCACAAGACTCTCAGGTGGAGCATTTGCACAGATCAGATTTCTAACCGCTAGCTCAAGGTTCACGGCAACGAGCCTAACAGTTTCTGAATCAGTGAATGGGTCCACTTCACGGCCATTTTCGGGCGTGGAGATGTCTCCGAATATAGGTTCGATTTTGTGTGTTCGTATCATTTTTTCTTTTTCCTCCGTTGCGGTTTACCGCAATTTCGTTTTTCATTTTACCAAGGTTCATAACATGGTGCGTCGGGTCGTCCATCCATTTTGTTTCTCTCTCCTCGAATACTTCATAGTTCTCTTATCTCTCGTAGGTCGGTCTTGGATTCTTTCCCGGAGCCAAAGGGGTGGTTCCGGAATCCAATTCTCCTTCGATTGAGATTCTCTCTTTGTTTGACTCTCACACTGCAGAGAATGACAAGAATCCATACCAACCGTGCCAGCAACGATCCATCTCAACTGCCGCGCACGCCTGTCTTCACCCATGCTCTAGTCTACTGACTAGAACGGACTGGGATCTTCACATGGCGGCTGCACTACAGTAGAAATGCCGCGCACAACGCCGATTGATAGCAACTCCAATGCTGCACGATTCTTAGTCATGCTCTCGTATAGAGTCCTCATACGGTCAGTGCTAATCGTTTTCACCTCCGTTGCTGGTTGTTGATATGGCGGATCCACTTGCTGTCCGATGGCCACTGCGGCCTATGTTTCTCTGTTTCATAGCTGGCCGCCTACCTTAGACTAACTAGGAAAATAGATTCATCTGACATTGCCAGAATGATCTATCTTCTGAGCTCAGTCTGCAGTGTGAATCCAAGGAAGACATTGGGAAACCGGTATAATAAGCACGCGTACGGCAGAGAGTATCTTCTAGTAAGCCTATTAGCGCTATTCTGAGCATGTTTTCTAAAACTCCGAGAAAATTCTGTCCATACGAAATATAGGCCAGTACAAATAGGACTATCACCACATTCATAACTAAACAATTGGCCATATTACATGGGTATTTTCGTGACAATATCAAGATCTCTTGGTCGGAGCGAGCTGCGTCTGCTGAATAGATTAGCCATCGATCCATCTATGAAACAGGCTCGCCTCGCACGCGAACTTGGTGTGACAAGGTCTGCAATCAATCAACTGTGGACAAAACTTGAGAGAGAATTCGGATTAGCAATTCGTGGGAACATTGACTATGGTCGTCTTGGCCTTCGTCTCTTATTTGGCTGGGCACATGGTTCTCAAACTTCAGATGTTTTAATGAAGTTCTCTCGCTGGTTGAAATCCAATGCCCTTGTTTCAAGACTTACTAGCTCCATGATGTCGTCAACCCTAGGAGAATTGGTTTACTTCGAAGCGATTGTCCCCCTAGGTGATCGATACTCGTGGTTTCAAAAACAAGTTGAACGATTTAAGAAGCGACCATATAACCTCAACATCTCACTGGGGGAAGCATCGAGCATCTCACACCACATGAACCTTGCTCTGTTTAATGGAAGTACCTGGTCATTCAGCAACGATTTTCGTCTTCTTGCGTCTATCGATGCTGCAAAGGGATATGTCGATGTACTGCCCTCTGTTGGCAAAGTTGAGCAAAGTGAGGGTAAGCGAACCTACCTTGATGATTTGATCGTTGCTTCCGCAATCGAGTCTAACTATCACGTGACTGCTACTGAACTTGCCAAGATTTTTACAGATTTACATATCAAGCCAAGCTCAGGAAGAACATTACGACGTAAGATTTTCAATATGAAGACGAAATTGTCTATACCCTATGCAGATCTAAAGAATATTGGACTTCCCCAAAAACTCATTGTTTGTATCAAAACAGAATCAGAGGAATCCCCATTCTCGCGAGTTCTTCATGCACAAGCTAGTACATTCCCGAAAGCAAGAGTCATTTCGGGTTCATCTATGACTGTTCTTGACTTGGATGCTCCTAAAACAGTAGATTGGATCACAATGTCACAAATTCTCACTAATCTCGCAGGTAACACTTCGGAGATATGTACATTTATAGCCGAACGTAATGAGATTGGAAAACGACTTGAGAGTGTGGTGCCTACAATTGCATCACGCATGCCCTCTGGAGATCATGAAAAACGGCGCTGAAGAGAATTGGATAACAATCGTATGGGAATGGGAAACACATCTCATGACTCATCTTCACGTAAGATAGACCCAGTGAATATAGAAACCCCATACGATGACCTCTTTCCAGAGGTAACAGAATCCTCGGTGCAATTCTACCTTGATGCTATGCGTATCTATCTAGGAATCTGTACTGGTTCTGTGACGATGGAAGAAGCCCTCGTTGCTGTTGAAACTCTGAAGGCAAATCCTGAGTATGTTGCCTATCCAACAAATCCTACAATCGTACCAATAAACGAGACCTTCAAGAACAAAGTACTCGAGAACTTGAAGACGTTGAGCAAGTTCAATCTACTCACGAGGGACTCTGTTAGGTCTGCATACACTTTTGCCTTTCTTACAGAAGAAACCCCAATCACAAAGACTGACTTTGATGTTCTTAACGTGTTGTCAATCAACCCTACAATTTCTCTAGTGAAAGCTGCAGAGATTTTACAGATGGCACCTCGAACTGTTGCTAGGGCTTTAGAACGTCTACGTGAAAGACACTTCATAAGATATAGCGCTATACTTGACTATACCGCCTTCAATATACAATCTGCAATGCTTTTCTTCACTCTGCAAGAAGATGTTGATTGGTCTGATATAGAACAAGGACTTTCGGAATATGAATTCACAAAAAGCCTACTCAAGACCACTATGACTGATCTTGGATATGCAAGTTTCATGATCCCAAACAGAGAACGAAATCTGTCGACGTTTCATGAATCAATTAGGGCTGTTTCAAAGACCTACTTTGACTACTCAAGCTTGCATTATCAGACAGGTTCGGGAGCAAGATCAAATCTCTCGCTGTTCGAAGATAGTCAATGGAAACTAGCTCAAGTTGCTAAATCTCCTTTTGAAGACACTACACAAGATATTGACAAGCTTCCAGTACTGCTGATGTGCAAGGGTGTACAACCAGAATTTGGAGAAATAGAGCTAATCGTTGGTTCACAGCTCCAATTGAATGTTAGAGCACCACCAAGTAGAATCAGCAAGAATCTAGCCCCTCATGGCTGGGACATTGATGCACGTCGAATTTCTCAAGTTATACACAAACTCAACAATCGTTCTCTCGTGCTTCCTTATGTAGCATTGTATGGTCTTGGTCTATCTTCGAACTTCTGTTTCGAAATTGTGTGTGATGAAGCATGGAGGGACCGGATTCTTTCAACGATAGTCACTTTTCCATGGACCATGTATTATCTCTCTGCTCGAGGAATCATCGTATGGATTAGTGTACCAGCAAATCATCAAGTCGAGTATTATCAGGTGTTCCGAGCTCTACCGCAAATGAGTGGTGTTGACATGGTCCAACCAATTATGACAATTGGTCAACTCGGATCGAGATCAACTATCGATTTGACAAGGAATTGGGAGTACGAAGATGGCATCTGGAATGTGAAACCTGAACAGGTTGACCTTCGACAATACCTTCTTCCTTAAGTCATATCAAATGCTGATTTTGCTATCACTAGGTCATCAACCCCACTCTTTCTGGTACCTTGAGGTGGTCCAAAGACTGTTGAGGTCACTCCTAGTTCTTCTAATGCTTTCATGTACTCAACAAGCTGGTCGATTGTTCCACAGAAGGCAAACCTCTGCAAGGTTTCTTTGTTGAGTGACTTGACAATCTCTGCATCAATCTGTCCCCGATTTTTCAAGAGCTCACGTGCTGCATCAATCCGTTCACCGAGTCCAAATCTCTTACGGACAGCTTTGCTCATACCAATAGCCACCATTGCAGCGGATAATGAAATTCCTATGTTACTTTCTATGTCTTGACAATCTCCAATAAATGTCGGAGGAAAAACACCTAGTTGGAATGTGTCAGAAATATCACTCTTGATTTGTTCTATTCCCCATTCCACCATCTCAAGATCTGAATAGTTTAACAGAATACCGTCTGCGTTCAATGACGCTTTAATCATGACTGGACCCTGAGCTCCAAGAAGCACCGAACATCTATGTCCAGCCTTTGAAATTCCAAGCTTAATCTCTTCTAATGCTTGGGTAGTCCTATCGACCATCAGCTTTGCCGAATGTGATACTCCTACGTTGGCTAGAGCATGCCTGTCTCCAGGTCCAAGTAGCAAATCAAATCTTTCACCATAGGTGTCGACCAATGTTGTCATGAACTGCACTATGAGGGATGAAGAGTAAAGAAGTGGGCTCATCAGCCCAACTCCTATCCTACACGAAACGGTTCTCTCCGCGATTGCTGCAGCCACAATTGGAGCATATCGGATAGCAGGAAAATCAGTCACCCATATTTGATCAATACCACCATTATCGGCAATCTCTGCTTTTCGTAGAGTTTCTGCTATCCTATCTCTAACATTGAGAGCCACTCCCCATCTCATGACACACCCCTCCTAGAGTCAACCTCTGCAAATATCTCTTCAAGAGCTTCTCTCCAATCTCCTGAGAATGGTGGTCCAATTACTACTTCCGTAGCCCCAATATCTGCCACATCTTCAAATCGGTCAACCATATGTTCCTTTGTTCCGCTTATAGAAAAAACATCAAGGAGCTCATCATCAATGAGCTCAGCGCCCTCCTTTGGACTTGATGCAGCCACGGTTTCCCGGACTCGGTTCACCTTCTCTCTATCCACTGCTAGCATGTCTAAAACTGGTTCTGGTGTGTCTGCAATCACCAATGCAACAACCTTTCGGGCTACTTTCTCCTTGATTCCTTTGAAGGTTGGAATTGTGGGCACCCAAATCACTTTCTCAACATCATCCTTGTTCCTCCCAGCCTGTTCAGCAGCGTCATTGACCATCTTGATTGCATAGCGTAGGTACTCAAAAGGTCCTGACAAGATCGCTCCATCAGCAATCTGTCCAGTCATTTTCAACATCTGGGGCCCTCTTACCCCCAAGAAGATGGGGATATCCAATGGGTCTCCCTGATGTAGGCTAAAACCCTGAAGCGAGATATTCTCGCTCCTAGCGTCTACCACTTCTCCAGCCCACAATTTCCTGAGAGTCTTCACTGACTTTCTGAGTTCCGTGACTGGTTTTTCAATCCTGATTCCATATTTCTCTAGATCTTGAATCCCACCTATGCCAAGACCATACACGAATCTTCCTGCACCAATCTCGTCGAGAGTTACTGCTGCACGAGCGAGCGTGGAAATATTGTGAACTGTGACGGGTATGATGCCCGTTCCAACTCGCACTTCTTTTGACTGAAGCAGTGTCGCTGCAGTCAAGACGAAGGTTTCTTGGCCAAGGGCAATATCTTCTCCAACCCAAATGCTTCTCGCACCAAGAGAGTCCGAGTTCTGGGCAATCCATCTTGTCGCACTCACACCCATGTGTGTAGTGATACCGATACTCACCCTGTACGAGTCACTCATCTTGACAAAATCACTCCTTTTCAGTGGGTGCAGGTCTCAGATATGCACCTTTTGCTAGGGGATATGTATTTCTGTGAGTACTGGTAGTCTATGATGATTACATTGACACGCGTTGTCTGGGGAATCACTGGCTCTGGTGATTTGGTTGATGAGATAATCAAGACTATGAAACAGCTAGAAGATGATTCTGACATTCGCCTAACCGTCGTTGTTTCTAAGGCTGGAGAACAAATGCTCAGATTATATGGCCGTTGGGACGAACTGAACACTTCATTTTCAAAGGTCATGAAGGAATCCAACGCAAACGTACCCTTCATTGCTGGGCCCTTACAGATAGGAAAGTACGACGTTCTCGTTGTTGCTCCCTTGACTGCGAACTCCACTGCAAAGATTGCACATGGGATAGCTGATACTCTGATCACAAACTCAGTCGCTCAGACATTGAAAGGGAGCACACCGGTGATTCTGTTTCCTGTTGACCAAGTGGAGGAGGAAGTACAAGCAGTAGGACCCAAGGGTGAAGAATTCACAATCAGACCTCGTAGGGTTGACTTGGAAAATGTAAATCGTCTTAGAGATATGGAAAGAGTCACTGTTGTAGACTCACCACTCTCTATTCCAAATCTCATTACAGACCTCCTCAAAAATGGGTGAGGAATTTGAATGAGTGATGAAGCTCGCAAGAATGCTCTTGTCAGAGAGAAGGTAATCGAGTGGTATACTCAATACGGTCGCGACTTCCCATGGAGAAACACCACGGATCCCTATCAGATTCTGATAGCAGAAACCCTCCTACGTAGGACTACTGCATCTGCTGTAGCTCGTGTTTTCAATGACTTTCTTTCCCGATTTGATACTCTTGAACGCTTAGCGAGAGCTCGTGAATCTACAATAACAAGAGCTCTTGTATCACTAGGATTACATTCATTGAGGGCGAAACAACTAAAGAAAACCGCATCGCTCATCATGAAGGAGTACAATAGTGAAATTCCCAAGTCCCATGAAATCCTCCTATCTCTACCAGGAGTTGGACAATACATTGCTTCTGCAGTCATGAATTTCGCTTTTGGTGACGCGCTCCCACTTCTTGATGGAAATGTGATTCACTTTCTTTCTCGGGTCTATGGAACCCGATTCACTGGTCCCACTGACAAAAAAGCTTCAGAGTTTGTAGCCCAGTTTGGGGGATCTCATCCAGCAGAACTGTATTGGGGAATCATAGATCTCGTAGCCACAATCTGTCTTAGACGAAATCCTAAATGCTCTATCTGTCCTGTTTCTTTGGCATGTGAGTGGTTTGAAACCCAATAATCTGATCAGTCTAGGTCTGGGATTGCTATCTCCACGGAGAGTTTCTCACCGCAAGGACATGTTGCATTGATTGGGTAGATATCGGGTGTATCTACACTGATTTCAGCCCCTTGCATCGCAGCCTTGTCTATCAATGCCTGCATATTGTGAACCATATATCTAGCAAACCCCGAAACTAGGTCAGGGATAGACATGTCATTAATCCAATACACATACCGAGTACAACTGGGACAGTGACTCACAAGTATGTTTGTACCGTCACCACAGTTTGTGCAGGTTAGATTAGTATGATGATATTCAGGGGCATTTGGCATGGGAAGACTTAGTCTGTTCTCTCCACCACAGCGATAACAGAAGTAACTGAACTGTTGTTCCATTAAATATGACCTCTTTCTTTGTTTCTGGTGCTTGCAACTACATGGGGCGACTCAAGACTATTAGAAAATTGTTCTGTGGTTCTAATAAGGCAAGATTAACACCATAATGAGGATGTGAATATAGATGTTAATTCAACAACAGAACACGAAACTGATGTCCTTATTGCTCGTGTTCCTCACCGAGAATTATCTGACCGAACTGCGACCTTGCAAAGTATGCGATACAACTACTCCCCGGTTTGAGAGATGCTTCTTCATCAATGGACAATGGGTATGTGCTGATTGTGTCCTCTACAGGATTAATGGCATTATGCATCCTTGTTAGTCGCTGCTTAACCGAACAGTGTAAAAGTAAGTAATGGGTCCTGATTTTCGTCAGGTGATACCATTGAAGAAACGAATTCAACCTCATTTAAGAGTTGGAGAAGGCGATGTAGAGAAACACGTTGTTATCACAGGCAATCCCGATCGAGTCCCTGTGATTGCCTCTAGGATGAAAGATCCTGAGGAAGTTTCACGATATCGTGGACTCGTAACTTATCGTGCATATACACCAAAAGGTACACCGGTGACCATCTCAGGTACAGGTATGGGTGTTGCTTCCACTCATATCTGCATTGAAGAACTGGCGAAACTTGATTGCGAAGTGATCATTCGTCTAGGCAGTTGTGGAGGTATAGACCCAATTGTAAAAACAGGTGATGTAGTGGTTCCAACTGCTTGCGTACGTGACGAACGTGCAAGCCTCAACTATGCTCCAATGGAATATCCTGCCGTAGCATCCCCAAGATGGTTTCTCGCACTCTATGAGAGCATTTCCCAGTTGTTACCTCCTGAACGTGTACATTCAGGTATCAACTGGACTTCCGATATTTACTACGTCAACCCAGCACTCAATCAACTGGACCTCTGGACCCGAGCCAAGGTAAAGAGTGTCGAGATGGAGGCTTCTCTTCTTTTCACATTTGCACAGACGAGAGGTCTCGAAGCTGCTGCAATTCTCTCGTGCGATGGTAATCTTCACGGAGCGCAAAAGACCGAACAAGCCACTGAAGGAGAGGAAACTGGAGAGCAAGATCCCTTACTCATTGAGGCAATTGCAAAGTCACTAGATGCTCTTGTCATGGCCATCGACAAGATGGAAGAATCAAAGTAGCTCTTTTAAACAACTAAACAGGTTTTTAGTGGAGTACTACATTAGCAGAAGTATTATGCAGGAGTCCGGGGTTCGAAGCAGAGTATTTTGTGATTCGCTTCCACAAATCACATTACGCATTTTTGACAAAGTTAGCAACCCCAAATCCATTCATGGCATCTATCCATACAGAGGAAAGATGTCAGCTCTTGACGCTGCACATGTTATTTCACAACTTCCGTCAAAAACAACCCTACTGGACCCATTCTGTGGAACTGGTACAATCGTCTATGAGGCTCAGGCTCATGGTATGAATGCAATCGGTGTTGATAACAATCCATTAGCATGTGTCATTGCAAGAGGGAAGACAGATCCAATTGATGCTGAATCCACACTCGAAACCCTTTCTTCGTCGATATCAGATGCTCAGTCCCAAACTAATGTACAACGCATGTCTACCACAGCCTCAAGATACTTTCATCCAGATACCGCAGACCAGATTATGAGAATGAAGCAGGTATCCTCCTACTTCAACTCCTATCTTCTCTCAGCTCTCTATGGAGCAATCTGTGTCACTGCTCGAGCTTGCAATGGATGGCTATGGACATCCACATCAATAGGAAGGATCAGTGAGTCTTTACGGAAAATCGACTTCTACTCGACCCTCTTGAGAAAAGCGAAGAAACACATTGAATTCGTAAGTAGAAACAACCAAGCAGAGATTCACAGACATGACACACGTCTAATTCACGAAGTTGTTGAGGCAGAGTCAGTTGACATCGTTTACACAAGTCCTCCCTATTTCGATGCGTTGGACTACACCAACTACTACTCTAAGATAGTTCTTGAGATATTTGACATGGACAGAGCCTCCGTCCGTGAGGGGCTCATACAGAAATACTCGACCTACAGAGAAGACATGAAGGCTGCACTAAGTGCGATTGACAGAGTGCTCCACGATAAATCACTCATCATTTTCGTTGTTGGAGATCGTAAGGTTCAAAACAAACTGATCAGGGGATCTGAGTTCTTCGCTGAAATAGCTCCTTGGGAGAATCCATATGTTGTTGAACGAAAATACACAAACACTGCAAGTGGTCTTTGGGACAAGATCAACAAGACCCAGAGGAAGGAGCAGATTATAGTCTGGGATTTGGTTGATGGAGGTCGGAAGTCAGAATGACTCACCACCTAGTTGTGATTGGTGATAGTACCCGTATGGACGAGGTAAAGGACTCGTCTGTTCATCTTGTCGTCACCTCCCCGCCCTATTGGAAATTGAAAGAATATGGTGATGATCAAGGGATTGAACAGAAAACAGCAACATATGAGGAATATTTCACATCCATTTGCAGGGTCTTTCAGGAATGTGTGAAGAAACTTGTGCCTGATGGTAAGATTGTCATCAACATTATGCCTATCCTTCTCACAGGCAAAAACACTAAGTTCAATCGGAGGGTCACAAAAACAGTCCTACCAGAACTTGAAGAATTCATGACCTCTCTTGGTAACATGTACTTTCATTCCCTGTACATTTGGGACAAACGAAAGGCAGTCAGGTTTAGTTCATGGGGTTCCTATCCCTACCCTCCGAATCTTCTCTCAACCTATCCCTATGAATGGATCATTGTCTTCTCCAAGAGTGGCAAGAGGCCTCCTGTTGATCCTGAGATTAGAGATGCCTCTGCAATAACTCATAATGAATTCACAAACTGGGTTCAGAATTCAATATGGGATTTCCAACCTGCATCGGCTAAATTGGAGAACCATCCTGCACCGTTTCCAGAAGAATTGCCTAGAAGGTGTATTCGACTGTACTCGTTTGTTGGTGACACAGTTCTCGATCCATTTGTTGGTAGTGGAACAACACTCAAGGTCGCAAGAGAGCTTGGACGTAATTCCATTGGTTATGAGATTAATCCTAGATATGAATCGTTGATTCGAGAAAAGATTGGGGCCACTGTTCAAAACAGTGAAGACAGCTTCAAGTTCATCATGAGTGAAGGCCAAACCTAATTAGTACCTAAATCAAAGAGATATTATCCGGTAGAAGATATCGTGATCTGAATATATTCGCAGCTCTCCTAGGGAGGTAAGCAGAAGCTTTGACGTACGATGTCATTGTGGTCGGAGCAGGTCCTGCAGGGTCAATCGCGGCATATGAATGTGTCAAAAAGGGTTTCAAGACATTGTTACTTGAAAAGTACAAGATCCCACGTGAGAAACCATGTGGTGGGGCTGTGATGTACAGAGGGCTTAGGATAATTGGAGAGAGGATGCCTCGCGAACTAGTTGAACGTAGAATCCATGGACTGAGATTTCTTCTTCCAGATGGTAAACACACTGAATTCATTTCAGACAAATTAATTGGAATCACAGTATTTCGTGACCGTTTTGATGAATACTTGGCTAGACGGGCAAGTGATACTGGTGCTGAACTCAAAGATGAAGCACGAGTTGTTGATGCAACGGTGTCTTCGGAGTCCGCCAAAGTACGACTTGCTGACGGAACAGAGTTTAGTGCCAAGTATCTCCTTGGAGCCGACGGTGTGAACTCAGTAGTAAGCAGAGCTTTAGGACTTAGACCAAAGCGGAAAGAGCTTACCAAAGTTGGTCTTGGAATGGAAGCCGACTTTCATGTTGGAGAAGAAGGTGTGCAGAAGGCTACTGGAGGAAATCCATCAATCCTTGAGGTATGTCCCGTCGAGGGTCGGGTCAGCTATGGATGGGTCTTTCCAAAGAAGGAGCATCTAGCAATTGGAATTGCAGGTGCGGGTGTGCATATGAAATCTCTCAGACCAAAGTTTGACTCATTTTACAGATACGTGGAAAAGCGCACAGGTGTCGGACTTAATCTTGAGAAGAGAAGAACATTCTTTCTTGGCGGGGATGGTCTTGGGAGCAAGAATGTGACAGAACGTGCAATTCTAATTGGAGATGCTGCTGGTTTCGTGGACCCCTTAATGGGCGAAGGAATTGCATATGCAATGCAATCCGCTGAATTCGCCGTTTCTGTCATCAATAAGGCATTTGATGAGAAATGTTATGACGAAGAAACCTTGTCTGAATATCAGGACCTTTGTAGGAAGGAGTTTTCAGCCAATTTTGCCTTAGCGACACGAGTTGGTGTCAGGGGGCCCTCGCTAGCAGAACTCATCCTTCCAAGAGTAAATGGTCACAAATTGGCTGCTGAAATAATGACAATGGTGGCTCGAGGTGAGATTGGCTATTCAGACATCCCCTTCATTGTACTGAAACGACTGCCGCGAGAAATCCCAACTATCATCAAGCATATTGTGCGGTCACATCTTACTACTCCAAACTGAAAACCTTCATAGGTACTAATTCATCGGTCGGTTCAACGATGAAAGGATTGTGGACTGGATTGATATTCGTCTTGCTGGTTGGTCTAGCTATAAGTCCAATTAGTATGCAACAGATCTCTCATGTTCCCATATTTGATGGTGATGATGCATACTCGTACCTTGTTGACCAGTGTGATTTTGGTCCCCGCCCTCCTGGTTCAGACAATCTAAGCCTATGTAGATTAATGATTGCTGAAACATTCGAATCCTTTGGATGGGATGTCGGATTTCAAAATTTCACCTACAACAATACTGAGTGCGTCAATATCATTGTGAAATGGGCTTCAGAGAACAACGCACCACTCATCCTTGGTGCGCACTATGACACTCGTCCTCCAGGACCATCTGATCCCGGTTCAGGTGTTGGCGCTAACGATGGTGCAAGTGGAGTTGCTGTTGTATTAGAACTAGCAGACAGTCTTCCCGAAGAAATCCGTTCTAATGTAGAGATAGTTCTTTTTGACGCTGAAGATTCAGGAAACATCCTAGGATGGGATTGGATTCTTGGATCGACACACTATGTTTCGCAGCTAAGCTCTGAGCGTAAAAACACAATCAAATCTATGGTCCTGCTTGATATGGTTGGGGATATTGACCTCGAGCTTCCCCGTGAACGTAGTTCGACAGTATCCCTGCAGAACTCCATCTGGAGTATTGCTGACCAGCTCGGCTACAATGACACATTCACTGATTCTTACGGTTGGTCTGTGCTTGATGACCACAGACCCTTTCAGGATGCAGGCATTGCTGCAGTCGACATAATCCAAACACCCTTCCCCTCATACTGGCACACTCTTGATGACACACCAGACAAGTGTAGTGCTGAGAGTCTTGAAATAGTCGGTGAGGTTCTGGAGGTATTCATTGTTGAAGAGGATTATAACAATACAATGTTTCCACTCAATCCTCCAATACTTCTATTCGTGGGAGTAATCCTGATTGTGGCTTTTGCACTCCCTATAATCTATGCCCAACTAAAGAGAAGGTAGAATGTTACACACCTTTAAACCGAAGCTCCATAGATTATGTGATGATACTTATCCTACGGTGAAGTAGATTGGAGAAGGCAGACCTATATAGACCCATTGACAGATCCCCATCACCACTGACAAGTATCTCAGTTCCTCCAAAAGCCCGTGTTGTTGCATGTGGTATGATGGATTCCAAAATCATCATAGTTGATTCAAAGACTGGCAAGGAGAAGAGAGGAATCACTGGTCACAGTGGGGCCGTGACGGATTTGTCCTTTGTTGGAAATTCAAACTTAGTCCTCTCATGCAGTTGGGACAAGACTACTCGTTTGTGGAATCGGAAGAATATCGAGGATTCTATGGTTCTTAAACATCCTTCAGAGGTGAAGGCCCTTACTATTTCACTTAAGCACGGGAAGGGTGCCTCCGGTTCTCGCGATGGGATGGTGAAGATATTCTCATTAAGCAGTCTCAAAAGTATCCGCAACCTTCAGGCACATCACTCCGATATTTCTGGAATTGCAATCATTGATGAGGAACAGAAGATTGTTACAGCATCTTACGATGGGACCTGTAGACTGTGGGACCTATCTTCCTATGATGCAGAGAAGACCCTAGTCAAACAGAAGGAACGCATCCGGTCGATGACAATCGCCCTTGATGGGTCAAGTGTCTTCTTAGGTTATCAAAATGGAAAGATAGTCCAAGTCAACATTGCCAACACTAGAGACAGGTCTGAGATGCTAGGACACACAGATCTTGTGAGTACGTTATCTGTGGATCCCACTGGGCGATTTCTAGCATCTGCCAGTTGGGATCGTACAATCAGAGTATGGTCTTTAGGAGACAAAAACGAATTGGCCATAGGCAAGCTCGTGGCAGGGATAGCATCAATCACCTGGTCCTCTGATGGGACAACTATCTATTCCGCTGATTTATCTGGGTCAATTATATCATGGATGCCATCAATATGAATCAGTAATTCATTGACTCCTGTTTACTGGCTCGAATGTCAATATCTGCAAATCCCTCCTTATTCCAAGTGATTCTGACACGTCCATAGTTTTTGTTGATAGCTCCCTCTCTTGTGCCTCTGAGGATAGCTGATATCTTATCTGCCAGTCTATTTCTACTACGCTTGTCAAAGGGAATTGGAAGCAGACTTCCATCAGTGAGAGTAAGTGTGACCGCTTTCTCGTCCAACCTGATTATGGGTTGAGAAAGAATAAGGCGTCCTGGTTTGAAGAACGGGGTCTTGTCTCTCGTGCTACGAACTGTCTTGGCAAGCTTACGGTGTTTCGTAATCTCCACACTTGCAGTCTTTACAACATCTTCTAGATACTCACGTCTCTTGTCGTACTTGGATACGAAATTGTCTTGAAGGAACTCGAGTGTCTTTGTTCGAGACGATAGGCGCTGTTTTAGTATCTGTTTTATCGTCCAGTTAGTGGCCGCTCCATACCTCTGAAGCTCCTCTTCAAGGAGAATCTGCTTGTCCCTAGTTAGAGTTACGCTCAATAGCTTTAGTATCTCGACGTCCTGCATAGACAACACTGTCTAAAGAAAAATCAAACTGACCTAATCAATCTAACCTAGAGACGTTGCGCTAAAAACTGAGCTTCTCCAATGATTCTTGTTATCTCCTTTGGAAGGATATCATAAGCTCCATGTTCCACGAGTATCTCTTCGTAGAAACCAGGTTCCGTTTCACTGAGCTGGTCCATGAAGGCACCATCTACTAGACTGGAGAACTCCTTTAGGGTAATGAGCGCTCTACCCAGTGAGCAGGCGGCTTGACGCATCTCAAGAACTGCCAACTCGTAGTCACCATTATATGTCAATGCCAAGGATCCATGATATTCTCTCTGGGCTTGTGACAAGAGCCCCGTAGTAAGCAGAGCTTGCTCATCAATTGTCACACTATCTATCCGTGATTCTGCAATATCCAACCACGGACGAAGGTCATTGAGGGCCGTTAACAATTTTGGCTCATCCATCCCCTTAAGCTTGAAGGCTCTCAAGAATAGAGAATAGGTCATAGGATCAAGTAATCGGACTTCAGTCAAGACTTCAGCTGGTTTGAGTATCAGAAAGTTGTTATTCACCATAAGGATGACTCGCCCCAGATTGAAAATCCCCTCACGCATTTCGAAGATTGCACTCGGACCTTCGTCATCCTCTGCGAATTTTCTTGCCCTATTCAGATACTCCATCGCAGTTCCCTTGACTTGGTAGATGGACTCTTCTGACCATGCATAGTTCATTGTCTTTTTCTGCCAGCTTTCCACCATCCCAGCTGTATCATGCATGACTAGAGAGTTTCTCAGACGATTGATGACTTGAGATATTTGGGTGACATCTGTTGTGGTCCCATTAAATACATCCTCAACTTCTTTGACGGTCATAAAGACCATGTCCACAAGAACCTCTTTGTGTGTGGACATCAGTCTCACCGGAGCTTCTTCACCATCCCAAATAATGCATATGTCAAGGTCTGAACTGGCTGTAGCAGTACCTCTTACGTACGAACCATATACGAAGATGCCTTTTACATTCTTGTGACTCTTCCATTCTTTTACCGTGTCCTTCAGTGCATCAGTGAAACGCTTACGAACGTCAGGCATCTTCTCCTTTTCCTCCAATGTTCTCCAGTAAATACTGCCAACACATCACAGAGTGGCGGGTGTCAATAAAGCTATCTGATACGAGTCCCGACACTAATTAATAGTCGATTAACATCTGCTTCATTATGTCCCGACTAGATGGTAGAGCTAACGATGAGCTTAGACCTGTCGAATTCACACGAAACTTCCTTAAACATCCCGAAGGCTCAGTTCTGATT
>Ga0209536_100007717_pt1 | contig 16290 bp, 13 predicted proteins | sample DeeMarSeWOR28_12_FD_187461 | JGI IMG/M metagenome (GOLD analysis project Ga0209536, IMG submission 187461) | Marine sediment microbial communities from White Oak River estuary, North Carolina - WOR-2-8_12 (SPAdes) (version 2) | ecosystem: Environmental > Aquatic > Marine > Intertidal zone >...
AGGCCGTCGGGCGTGTATTGGGGAAAGAAGCCGACGACCGTGGGCGACTCGGGGTCTCCGTCGGGGTCGAACTCCGCCCGAACCGGGGCGATGTCGGTGACCCGGCTCAGATCGTCCGAAGCGCCCGTCGCGAGCGGTCACGTAGATCGCATCCCAACACTGCTCGAACAGCGCGCGATGAGCCTCCCGGCTCTCACGGAGCTCGACCTCGACGGCGTTGCGGCTCTTCACGTCGCGCGCGACCGCGAGGACGTAGCGCGCGTCCCCGACGGTGTGTGTCGCGACCGCCACCTCGACCGGGAACGAGGTCCCGTCGCGCCGGCGGTGCATGCCGGACAGGAACAGCGGTCGACGGGTGTCCCGCGTTTCCGTGAACTCGAGTTCCATCTCGAGCGGCGGCAACACCGGGAACTCGAGCCGAAGCTCGTGCAGGCGGCGTCCGAGCGCTTCGGCGCGGGAGCGCCCGATCCAGCGGGCCGCCGTCTCGTTGAGGTCGATGATCTTCTCCGACCGCGGGTCGGTCACGAACACGGCCTCGCCCGCGTGATCGAGCAGTGTGCGGAATCGACGCCACTCCCGCTCGCGCTCCTCGCGGGTGGCCGTCTCCTCGGCGAGGGTCGCCTTCGCCCGCTCGAAGTCGGCCGTCCGCTCCTCGACGAGGCGCCGGAGGTCGCGGTTGGCCGCCTCGAGCTGGGTCGCGACGCGCTTGTAGTGCGTGATGTCGTGGGCGACGAGCGTGACGGAGACGACCTGGCCTTCGCGGATGTTCGGGGTGAGGCGGCAGTCGTACCAGAGGTCGGCCTGCTGGTACTGAAACCCGGCGAGCTCGAAGCGCTGGGCCTCCCCGCTGCCGAACACGCGGGCGAGGTACCCCTCGATCAGCTCCCGCTGTTCCCGGCGCGTCCAGTCGTAGATCGCGGTGCCGACGAGATCGTCCTCCGACCGGTCGCCCAGCGGGCAGTTGGCGAACAGGATCTCGCCGCTGTCGCGGACGATGAAGACCGGGTCGCGGGTCGCGGCCTGGCCGGCGGGCGGCTTGAGTGGCGGCTCGGCCGGCGGTGGGACGGAGCGCGGGTGCCCGTTGGAATCCCCGGGGCCCGACGGCGCGGGATACGTGGCGTGCCGCTCCCCCATCGAGTCGACCGAAAAGGCGCGGCTGGCCCGGTCGTCATGGACGCCGTCCGCACTCATGCGCGGCCTCGTCGTCGAGGCAGTCCCCGAAGTGCCTTCATCCACCACGTGACCTTGCCGGTCTATGCCGTTTCTCCATCGAAGGTTACACCGGAATCTCGGAAATGATGGAGCAAGATCTTTGCCGGTCCGGGCGCCCGAACGGCGATCCGTCGCGGCCGCTCGCTCCAAGCCATTGTCCGTGAACGGCTTGAGCCGTCACCCGCCCGTGTCGGAACCGGGGCTTGCGCCACGGGTATGGAGTTGTATCCTAGAGTCGAGCGAAGCGAAGCGCCATGGTTTGGCGGAACCAGCAGTACTCGAGCCCGAGGCGCCACCTCGGGCTTCTTCGTTCCCTCGAGCGCGCGAACACCGCCGTCAGCGAGGCTGCCATGTCCCCCGCCGTCACCCGCCAGACCTTCCCGGTTCGTGCGTGGGCGACACGCGCGACGGCCGCGCTGTGCGTGACCGCCATCCTGGCCGGATGCGAAGCGACGTCCTCCCCCGAGGCGGCCGATCCGATCACGGTCGACGCGCTCATGACGCACGTCGCGTATCTCGCCGACGACAGCCTCTACGGTCGTCCGGCGGGGTGGGAGGATGAGCTGACGGCGGCGGCATACGTCCGCGACCGATTCGCCGCCGCGGGCCTTTCCCCGGGGGTCGCCGATTACCTGCAGCTGTTCTGGATCGGGGAGCAGCCGTCCCCTCCGGTGGCCGATCCCGGCGACGACCCGGCCCGTCCCGAGCGGCTCTGGTCGCAGAACGTGATCGGCGTGCTCACCGGCGCCGGCGCGCTCGCGGACGAGTGGATCGTCGTCGGAGCGCACTACGATCACGTCGGATGGAGCGTTGCGCCCGACGGCACGCTCGAGATCTACAACGGGGCGGATGACAACGCATCGGGCACGGCGGTCATCATCGAGCTGGCGCGCTACTTGGCCCAACTCTACCACGGCGAGGGCATCGAAGGATCGCGGCGATCGATCATGTTCCAGGCGTACGGAGCCGAAGAGATCGGACTCGTCGGCTCCAACTACTACTGCGCGAATCCCGTCGTGCCCCTGACGCAGGTGGCTGCCATGGTGAATTTCGACATGGTCGGCCGGCTCCGCGACGGGTTTCTCACCGTGGGCGGTACCAACTCGGCCCCATGGTGGCTGAGCCGCCTCGACGCCGTGAACACCGACGGGCTCACCCTGTACACCGACAACAAGCTCGTCGGCCGCACCGACTACTACTGCTTCTATCAGGCCGGCCGTCCGGCGATCCATCTGTTCACGGGCATGCACCCCCAGTATCACACGCCCCTCGACGATCCGCCGCTCCTCAACCAGGAGGGGCTGCTCCAGATCGCCGAATTGGCGGCACGGCTCGTCCGCGGCCTCGCCGCGGCGCCCACGCTCCCGGTCGACTAGCCGCCCCACACGCCCGTACGGCTGTGCGATTCGTTCGGTCGGCATTGTGGGCTCTCGAAATTCACTCCCGTTTCACGCAGGATTCACCCGCCGGCGGTGAACTTTCCCTGGGGTGGCCAACGCCCCCCAAGGAGCGGGTACCATGCGACGAATGGCGCTGGTCGGTATCTGCCTCACCGGCGTTGTCTTCGGCACCGCCGCGGCCCAGGAACGGTCCCTCGACGAGACGCTCGCGTACGTGAACCGTACGCTCAAGCAGCACGCCTTCACTGACGCTTCAGGGCAGGCCACCGTCTCCAAGGTGGAATTGGGGAAGGGGACGCTCGTCGCGTGGGTGACGAAGACCAAGGCGGGGAACGAGATCTCGAATGTCTACGAGGTGGCGCTCGCCGACGTCGACATCACCGAGATCGTGCCGCGGGACCGCGGTGGCTATGTCTCCCTGTCGCTCGGCGCGACGGGACCGGTGAAGGTGAGGCTGGTGTGTCTCATGCAGAGCGGGTTGACGCACGAGTGGGATCTGCCCGAGGTGCGGGAGATCGCGGTCGAGCTGGCGGAAGGGACGGGTGTTGAGCGGGATCTGTCCCGGGCGTTGGGCGAGCTCGTAGCGAAGGCCCGGAAGGACCCGAGGTACACCGTAGCCTGAAGCCAGGCGCGCCGCGAGACGACCCTCGGGCCGATCGCGGGGCGCATCCTCGACCGTGGAACGCGTCGGGCGCTCTCGGACCGCGAGAGCGCCGACGCGGGTCGTGCGTTGCCCGCCCTCTCCCCCGTCGTACCTTACTACACTGCTCGCCCGCGGCGTCGCCTGTCCGGCTGCCGGTACCAGCAGAAGGGAGACCAGCGTGAAGAAGCTCTCACCCGTCATCTTCGTCGAGGACGTGGAACCGTGCGTCGCCTTCTGGGTGGACCGTCTCGGGTTCACGCTCGCCGTGGAGGTGCCGCACGGCGACCGGCTCGGTTTCGCCGCAGTCGAGTCCGGCCCAGTGGAGATCATGTACCAGAGCCGTGCGAGCATCGCCGCCGACATTCCGGCGCTGGCTGCAGGACCGTTGTCCAGATCGGGTTCCGCCCTGTTCGTCGAAGTCGAGCGTCTCGACGCGGTGCTGCCGCGGCTCGCGGGCGCCGAGGTCGTGGTGCCGGAGCGGACGACGTTTTACGGCGCGCGGGAGATCTTCGTGCGCGCGCCGTGCGGCACGGTGGTCGGATTCGCGGAGATGGCGGCCTCCTGACGGATCCAGGCGGCGTGGAAACTCTCGGGCGAATGTGCGAGAATTCGATCGCGTACTGAGCTGGGAACTCACCGCGTGACCGGTCGGGCGACCGGCGCATGCCGGTGCAGAGGGAGGAGGCGTGGACGATGGCCGAGTTCGTGTACAAGGACCCGTTTCCGCTGGGGAAGGACGAGACGCGCTACCGCCGCCTCGCGGGCGACGGCGTGTCGGTGGCGCAGTTCGATGGACGGGACGTGCTGAAGGTCGAGCCGGCAGCGCTCACGGCGCTCGCTCGCGAAGCGATGCGGGATGCGTCGTTCCTGCTGCGGACCGAGCACCTCGAGCAGGTCGCGGCGATCCTCGACGACCCGGAGGCGAGCGACAACGATCGAGGCGTGGCGCTCGCGTTGCTGCGCAACGCCGAGGTCTCGGCGGCGATGGTGCTGCCGTTCTGCCAGGACACCGGCACGGCCACCGTCCTCGCCAAGAAGGGGCAGGGTGTGTGGACCGGCGGCGGTGACGCCGAGGCCCTCTCCCGCGGCATCTACGACACCTACCAGCAGGAGAACCTGCGGTACTCGCAGACCGTGCCGCTCACGGTGTACGAGGAGAAGAACTCCGGCACGAACCTGCCGGCGCAGATCGACATTCTCGCCACCGACGGATCCGAGTATCACTTCCTGTTCGTTGCCAAGGGCGGTGGCTCCGCGAACAAGACCTATCTCTTCCAGGAAACGAAGGCCCTGCTCAACCCGGACCGGCTGATCCCGTTTCTCACGGAGAAGATGAAATCCCTCGGCACCGCGGCGTGTCCGCCCTATCACCTGGCATTCGTCATCGGCGGCACGTCGGCCGAATCCACGCTGAAGACCGTCAAGCTCGCGACGACCGGGTATCTCGACCGGCTGCCCACGACGGGCGACGAATCGGGCCAGGCCTTCCGGGACGTCGAGCTGGAGCGACACCTGCTGGACGCGGCGGCGCGCACCGGAATCGGCGCGCAGTTCGGCGGCAAGTACTTCGCCCTCGACGTGCGCGTCGTGCGCCTCCCGCGGCACGGGGCCTCCTGCCCGATCGGCATGGGCGTCTCCTGCTCGGCGCACCGCAACGTCAAGGCGAAGATCGACCGGGACGGGGTCTGGATCGAGGAACTCGAGCGCAATCCGGGTCGGTTCATTCCGGAGCGGTACCGGGGCCGGCACGAGCACGGCGTCGTGAGCATTGACCTCAACCGCCCGATGCCCGAGATCCTCGCCGAGCTCTCGAAGCACCCCATCAAGACGCGCCTCTCGCTCACGGGAACGCTCATCGTGGCGCGAGACATCGCGCACGCGAAGATCAAAGACCGCCTCGACCGCGGCGAGGACATGCCGGCGTACCTGAAGAACCATCCGGTGTATTACGCGGGACCAGCCAAGACGCCGAAGGGCATGCCCTCGGGCTCCTTCGGTCCGACGACGGCGGGGCGCATGGACTCGTACGTGGATCAGTTCCAGTCGCTCGGCGGATCGCTGATCATGATCGCGAAGGGGAACCGCAGTCGGCAAGTCACCGAGGCGTGCCGGAAGTACGGCGGCTTCTACCTGGGATCGATCGGCGGGCCTGCGGCCGTGCTCGCGCAGGAGAACATCCGCAAGGTGGAGTTGCTCGAGTATCCCGAGCTCGGCATGGAAGCCATCTACCGGATCGACGTCGAGAACTTCCCGGCGTTCATTCTCGTGGACGACAAGGGGAACGATTTCTTCGCCGCGCTCGCGTGAACGGATGCGCCGGGTCGGCCGTCGGCCGGCCCGGCATCGCCCGCTCGGTGACCCGCGGTTTGCGACTGTCGATCTCGAGAATCACGAGCGTTCCCCCGCGAGCGGGATTTCACGGTTTCTTCATGTGGCGTCCCCTACCTTCGTGCGGACGTACGGAGGTGGGAGTGACAGGCGACAAGCAGTGTGCCGTTCGGAACCGGCCGCGGGACGTCCAGGAACTCCGCGAACGGATCAGGGAACTCGAGGATGAGTTGCGGCAGCACGATCCGGAGGAGGGGCACGAGTGGCCCCAACCGGACGACCCGTCCGGCCGATCCTGAACGTGGGAGGCGCCACCCCCGCTCGACGCCCGATGCCTGCGGGCGTCTTTGCTTTGGGGGACTCGTGAGCGTCGGCCGAAGCTGGATGCCAGCACCCTGGAGGTGGTGATGCGACTCAGCGTCAAGGCTCTCGCCGTCGCGGGGGCCACGGTATTGGGCGGCTCGATGTTCCTCGTCGCGATTGGGAACATCGGACTGTCCGGATACGGCGACGCCCTGCTCGACGTCGCGGCGTCGATCTACCCGGGGTACCACGGCCCCGGCGGCCTCGCGTCCGCGGTGGTCGTGGGATTGTACGCCGCACTGGACGGCGCGATCGCCGGCGCGCTGATCGCGCTGATCCACAACGCGGTCGTGCATCGGGACATCCCCAAGGGCGCGCGTTTTTCGGCGTAGTCGACGCGTCCGCGACCCGGTCGGGGAGGACGCGCGGCGGGCCGACGGGGCCCGGTCGGGCCCTAGTGCAGCTTCCGGCTCCGGGTGTAGGCTTCACAAAGGACGCCATCACCCCAGGGGGCGCACATGCTCGAGGGCATCCGCCGGTTCTTCGACCGGCACCTGGCGCCGGAAGTCGCCGAACCCGTCTCGGAGGGAGACGCAGCGGGGGGCCGGCTCGCGACCGCCGCGTGCGCCCTGCTGCTCGAGCTCGCTCACGCCGACGGCGAGTTCGACGAGTCAGAGCGCCGTCATATCGAGGAGGCGCTGACTCGGCACTTCGCGCTCCCCGTGGACCGCGCGCGGGAGCTCATGGTGCTCGCTGACGAGGAGCGGCGCCGCTCGGTTGACCACTACCAGTTCACGTCGCTTGTCACGCAGCACTACGACGAGGGGCAGCGGCTCGTGCTCGCCGAGGTCATGTGGCGGCTGGTGTATGCGGATGGAGAGCTGGCGAAGCACGAGATGTACCTCATGCGCAAGCTGTCGTCGCTCCTCGATCTGCGCCCGGGCTATCTGGCCGAGGCGCGGAAGCGCGCGGTGGAGTCCGGCCCGCCCGCTCCGTGACCGACCTTCCGCAGCGGCTGCGGGCGCACGTCCGCGACGCCGGCCTGTTTCCCGAGCCCGGGCTCGCGTTGCTGGCGGTGAGCGGTGGTCCGGACTCGATGGCCCTGCTCGACCTCTGCGCGGACTTCCGGGAGGCACTCGGCCTCGCGCTTGCCGTGGCGCACGTGGACCATGGGATTCACGCGGCGAGCGCCGCCGTCGCGCGGGACGTCGCCGCACAGGCGGACCGCTACGGCGTTCCGTGCCACACGGTGCGGCTCGAGCTCGGCGCAGAGGCGACCGAGACGGAGGCGCGCCGGGCCCGCTACCGCGCCCTGCGCGGCCTGCAGCGCGATCTCGGTGCCCGCTATCTCGTGACGGGGCACCACGCGGACGATCAGATCGAGACCGTGCTGTTCCGGGTGCTCAGGGGATCGGGGGTGGCCGGACTGGCCGGCATTCCCGCCACGGGGGCCGGCGGGCTCGTGCGCCCGCTGCTGCCCTTCACGCACCGCGAGCTGCAGGACTGGGTGCGGCGGCGGGCGCTGCCCGCGCACGCTGATCCGGCCAACCTCGACCCGCGCCACGATCGTTCCTGGGTGCGCCAGCACCTGCTGCCGGAGCTTCGGGGCCGCTTCGGCGACGTGGACGATCGGCTGCTCGAGGTGGCGTCGGATGCCGCTCGACACCGGCGCGCGTGGAGCGCGATGCTTCGGGTGCTGCCCGGCCTGATCGTGTCCCGTGCGGAGGGGTGGATCGAGGTTGCCCGACCTCCGCTGCAGGAGTATCATAAGACGTTGTCAGAGGTACTCTTGCGTGCTGCGGCTCGGGAGGTCGGGTGCCGGGTCGGGCCGCGCCGTGCGGCCCGCCTTCTCAGATTCTCGGTCGAGGGTCGAAGCGGCCGGTCGCTGGATCTCGGTGAGGGATGGCACGCCGAGTTGGTGTTCGATCGGGTGCGCATCGTCCGGGCATCGGAGAGGCACGACCTCGGGGGGGCGCGGGAGTTGTGCGGTGACGAAGGCACCCTCCGCGTCGGCACCTGGCAGGTGCGGTGGCGCCGGGAAGTTGCCGGGCGGATCGAACGCCGGAGCCTCGTGACGTGGGCGCCGGTGCACCATCTCGCGATCCGGGCGTGGATGCCCGGCGACCGGATGGTCCCGCTTGGAGGAGTTGGCCGCCGCAAGGTGCGCCGGCTGCTGATGGAAGCACGGATCCCGTTCCGGGAGCGGCGGACGTATCCCCTGCTGGTCCGGGGAGACGAGATCCTCTGGATTCCAGGGGTATGCAGGTCGGCCGTCGCCACGCCGGATCCGGGTGCACCGGCCCTCCGAGTTGAGGCGAATCCGGCCGATCCACCGCCGGGGAACACCGCCCGAGCGGATGGATACTAGAAGCTGAGGCTGTGGGCGCAGGCTACCGGTACCACCGGGCTACGGGAGATCGAAGGCATAGATGGCTGACAGGAAACCGCCGAGCAACAACTTCAACTGGGCCGGGCTGAGCCGGAATCTCGTGTTCTGGCTGCTGATCATTCTGATCCCCATCGCGTTCTATCAGATGATCGGTGCGAATCGGGATGCGGCCGAGGAGATCTCCTACACGACGTTTCAGAGCTACCTCGACCGGGACCAGATCGCCGAGGTCGAGGTCACGAGCGGCAAGTTCGTGGAGGGGCAGTTCAAGCGCCCGGTGACGGTGAACGGCCGCGAGATCGAGCGATTCAGCGTCGTGTTGCCGATCCAGGATTCGGAGCTGTTCCTGCAGCGCCTCGAGGAGCGCAACGTTCCGATTTCGGCCAAGGAACCCAAGCCTTCGTTCGGGACGCTGTTCGTCAACCTGCTCCCGTGGGTCGTGCTGATCGCCTTGTGGGTGTTCTTCTTCCGGCAGGTGCAGCAGGGCGGCAACCGAGCCTTCGCCTTCGGCAAGTCCAAGGCGAAGCTGCTCTCGGGCGACACCCCGAAGGTCACGTTCCAGGACGTCGCCGGCTGTGACGAGGCGAAGGTGGAGCTCGAGGAGATCATCGAATTCCTGCGGGATCCCCAGCGGTTCCAGCGGCTGGGCGGGCGGCTGCCGAAGGGCGTGCTGCTCGTGGGGCCTCCTGGCACCGGCAAGACGCTCCTGGCGCGCGCGGTCGCGGGCGAGGCGGCCCGGCCGTTCTTCTCGATGTCGGGCTCCGACTTCGTGGAGATGTTCGTCGGGGTCGGCGCGTCGCGCGTGCGCGACCTGTTCGAGCAGGGGAAGGCGCACGCCCCCTGTCTCATCTTCATCGACGAGATCGATGCCGTCGGGCGCCACCGCGGCGCGGGCCTGGGCGGCGGCCACGACGAGCGGGAGCAGACGCTCAACCAGCTGCTCGTCGAGATGGACGGCTTCGAGTCGAACGAGGGGGTGATCCTCATCGCGGCGACGAACCGGCCCGACGTGCTCGACCCTGCGCTCCTCCGGCCCGGCCGGTTCGATCGTCAGGTGGTGGTGGACATGCCGGACGTGCGCGGCCGCGAGATGATCCTCAAGGTGCATGCGCGGAAGATCCCCCTGGCCTCCGACGTTCAGCTCGAGGTGGTGGCGCGCGCCACTCCCGGGCTCGCCGGCGCGGACCTCGCGAACATCGTCAACGAATCCGCGCTGCTCGCGGCCCGCCGGTCGAAGAACGCGGTCGAGATGATCGACTTCGAGGACGCCAAAGACAAGGTGATGCTCGGTGTCGAGCGCAAGAGCCTGGTGCTGTCCGAGGAGGAGCGGAAGCTCACGGCGTACCATGAAGCCGGCCATGCGCTCGTGAGCGTGCGCGTGCCCGGCCTCGACCCCGTGCACAAGGTGACCATCGTGCCGCGTGGGCGGGCGCTGGGCATCACGTTCTCGCTGCCCGAAGAGGACCGGCACAACTACACGAAGGAGTTCATCCACGGCCGGCTGGCCATGGCGTACGGTGGTCGGGTGGCGGAGGAACTGATCTTCGGCCCGGAGAAGGTGACGACCGGTGCCGCCCAGGATATTCAGCAGGCCACGGAGATGGCGCGCCGGATGGTCACGCAGTTCGGGATGAGCGACGCCGTGGGGCCGGTGGCCGTGGGTGATCGCGAGCAGCAGATCTTCCTCGGGCGCGAGTTCGCTCAGCACCGCGAGATTTCCGACAGTACGGCCGAATTGGTCGACGGGGAAGTCAAGCGGATTCTGGACGACGCGTATCGCCGGGCGCGCGACATTCTCAAGGCCGATCTGCCCACGCTGCACCGGATGGCCGAAGCCCTGCTCGAGCGGGAGACGCTGGATCGGGAGGAGGTGGATCTGCTGGCCAAGGGGAGGGATCTGCCGGCCAGGATCCCCCCGCCGCCCGGGGAGCCTGCGACGCCGACCGCGAAGACGGAGCGGGCCGGGGAAGGTGCGCTTGGCCGGCCGGCCCTGGGCTCGCCGCCGGCTGAGCCTGCGGGCGCGTGAGCGTCCTCGCGCTTCCATCGCTTAGTCCGAAGGCCCTCGCCGAGGCGCTCACGCAGCGCCACTACCCGCCCCACCAGGCGGATGCCACGGCCGACGGCATCCGCCCCGTCGTGCTGATCGTCGACCAGATCGACGGAGCGACGCGCGACGTCCTGCTCGCCGAGGCGACGCGACTGGGCGTGGACTGCGTGACGGGGGACGGGTGGGCCCTGCTGGCGGACGGTGTCTCCGCCCTGACCGCGATGGCCCGTCCGGGCGTCACCCGGCTCGCGCCTTCGCTTGCCGAAGACCTGGCGGCGGCCCTGGCGGGGATGGGGGATGTTCCCCGCGAGTGGCGTACCGCGAGGGGGACCGTCGCGCTCGATCGCCCGGTGATCGCGGGAATCCTCAACGTGACGCCCGACTCGTTCAGCGATGGCGGGCGCTTCCTGGAGCCGGACGCGGCGCTGCGCCAGGCCGAAGCGCTCCTGGAGGCGGGCGCCCGGATGCTCGACGTCGGGGCGGAGTCGACGCGCCCGGGGCAGGGCACGCCGCTCGAACCGGAGGCAGAGTGGCGCCGCCTCGCCCCGGTTCTCGAGGCGGCGGCCTCGCGATTCCCGGAGGTCCCGATCAGCGTCGACACCGTCAGGGCAGTCACGGCCCGGCGGGCCCTGGCAGCCGGCGCGTGGGCGATCAACGACGTGTCGGGACTGCGGCACGATCCGGCGATCGCGACGGCGTGTGCCGACGCCGGCGCCGGACTGATCCTGATGCACTCCCGCGGCCGTCTCGGAGCGTTGGCGGACTACCGGCACGCCCGGTACGGGCACGTCGCCGCCGACGTCGTGGGGGAATTGCGGGGGGCCGTGCGTGCGGCGCAGCAGCACGGCGTGGCGTCGGATCGCCTCGTGCTCGACCCGGGGCTGGGCTTTGCGAAGACGCCGGAGCACAGCCTGCAGGTGCTGCGGGACCTGCCGATGGTAACGGCCCTGGGATTCCCGGTGATGGTGGGGCCGTCGCGGAAGCGCTTCCTTGGCACCGTCACGGGCCGGGACGTGGGTCACCGCGATCCCGCGACGGCGGCGGCTTGCGTGACGGCGTATCTTGGTGGGGCGATGCTCTTTCGGGTGCATGCGGTCGGCCCGACCCGCGATGCCCTCGCCGTCGCCCACGCCGTGCGGAGCGCGTGATGTCGCTGGAACAGCTGCGATTCCTGATCCCGGGATGGTACGACGTCCTCGAGATCCTCATCGTGGCGTACGTGCTCTACCGGCTGCTGCTGTTTCTCGCGGGCACGCGCGCGCTCCAGATCCTCGTGGGCATCACGGCGCTCGGGCTGATCTACTTCGCGGCGCTGGTCCTCAAGATGAACGTGATCACGACTCTGCTCGGCGTCGTGTTCACCTATGGGGCCTTCGCGGCCATCGTGGTGTTCCAGCCCGAGCTGCGAAACGCGCTGGCCCGACTCGGACGATCACGCCTCATCGCGCTGCTTGCCGGGAGCAGCAAGCATGCCGTTGCGGACGAGATCGCCGATGCCGCCGGTCGCCTGGCGCGGAACGGCACGGGGGCCATCATCGCCGTCGAGCGGGACGTGTCGCTCGACGAGTACCTGGAGGGCGGCACGCCGATGCGAGCGACGGTGTCCGCCGAGCTCCTCACCACGATCTTCACGCCCTACTCCCCGCTGCACGACGGGGCCGTATTGATCCGCGGCGACCAGATGATCGGCGCGGGATGCGTCCTGCCGCTGACCCAGTTCCCGGTGCGTGACCGCTCGCTCGGCACGCGGCACCGCGCGGCCATCGGGCTCTCGGAGGAGTCGGACGCCGTCGTGATCGTCGTGTCGGAGGAGACCTCCCGGATCTCGATCGCCGTGCGAGGCAAGCTCGACCTGGGCGTCACCCCGGACCAGGTTCGGGAGTTTCTCGCCGGCGCCACGGACGAGGGGCTTGCGCTGACCGGCGCCGGTAGTGACGCTTCACCCGCCTGACACAGACCCCGGGTAACGCCATGCATGCTCTGGACACCAGCGCGGCGAAGCCGCCGTATCGCCTGGCCTTCGCGGTGTTCGCCGCCGTACTCGCCGGGTACGTCGTCACCCTCGCTCCCAGCGTGACGTTCTGGGATGCCGGGGAGCTGATTGCGGCCGCCAAGATCCTCGGCATCCCCCATCCGCCGGGAACGCCGCTCTTCGTGCTCATGGGGCACGTGTGGGGCTCGCTCGTCCCCATCGGCGAGTTCGCGTACCGCACCAACCTGCTGACGGCGATCTTCAGTGCGACCGCGGCCGCGATGTTCTTCCTGCTCGTCGCGCAGTCGCTGCGCGGATCGGCCGCGGCCGGCGCAAACGGGGAAGGGCACGAGGACCCGGTGTTCACGTACGGCGGCGCCGTCGCGGCCGCGATCGTGTCCGCGTTCACCTTTACGGTGTGGCAGAATTCGAACGAGACCGAGGTGTACATGGTCTCGACGTTCAGCATCGCCGCCATCTCGTGGCTGGCCTGGGCGTGGCGTGCCCATCGCGGCGGGGAACGCGCCCCGCACGTGCTGCTCCTCATCGTCTACCTCGCGGCCGTCTCGCTCGGCAACCACCTGCTGACCCTGCTCGTGGGACCCGCGCTGCTCGGATTCATGTGGCATGTGCTGCGGACCGAGCCGCTCGGGACCGATCGCGACCGGGCGATCGAATGGGCGCAGTGGGCGGTGGTGCTCGGCGTCTGGGCGCTGCTGATCGGCGTCGGGCTCGGCAGCAAGGGCCTGCTGGTCATCGGCGGCATCGTCTTCGTCGTCGCGGCGGCGTATGCGGCGTCCGTCGGCGCGCTCCCCTTTGCGGCCACCGTGGTGGCGATCGCGCTGATCGGGGCGTCGACGTACCTCTTCCTGCTGTTCCGGGCCAAGGTCGGACCCGTGATCAACGAGGCGGACCCGTCCACCTGGAGCAACCTCTGGGCGGTGATCGCCCGCGAGCAGTACCCGCCGCGCTCACCGATCGACAATCCGATCTACACCACGCGGGACCTCAGCGGGGTCGAGCGCCTCGGCGCCTTCGTGAAATGCCTGTTCCAGTTCAAGGACGGACCCGTCCCGCCCGACGAGGCCGCGTTCGGGATTCCGGCGTGCTACACCGTCCGCAGCATCCCGCTGATGTTCCGCCAGGTCCAGACCTATCTGCAGTACTTCGACTGGCAGTGGGCCAACGGGCTCGCGCCGTTCGAGCCGGTGTTCGCCCGCATCCGGCTGCCGTTCACCCTGGCGTTCATGAGCCTCGGCGTGTACGGGGCGCACGTGCTCAAGCGGCGCGACCGTTCCGTCTTCTGGATGCTGCTCATCCTGTTCCTGACGATGAGCATCGCGCTGGTCGGGTACATGAATTTCAAGCCCGGCTACTCGCTGTCCTGGGATCTCTTCCCGGTGATCGAGATGCACGAGGTCCGCGAGCGGGACTACTTCTTCACGGTGTCCTTCCAGGTGTGGGGTCTGTTCGTGGGCATCGGCCTCGCCGGACTGTACGCGGCACTCCGCGATCGGTATCGGGCGGGACGAGCTGCGGCCGGCATCTTCCTCGTGGCGGCGCTGCCGTTCGCGCTCAACTTCACCGCCGCGTCGCGCGCGCACGGGCCGGAGGCGCGGCTCGCCCGGGATTTCGCGTTCAGCCTGCTGCAGTCCGCGGAGCCGTACGGGATCGTGTTCACCAACGGCGACAACGACACCTTCCCGCTCTGGTACCTGCAGGAAGTCGAGGGCGTGCGACAGGACGTGGTCGTGGTCAACCTGTCGCTGGGCAACACCGACTGGTACATCCGGCAGCTGCGGGACAATCCCGAGCGCCCGTTCGACCCCGAGCAGGCGCCGTGGTTCGCCCCGCTCGCGCCGGCGACCCCCCCCGGACCGGTGCTCACGCTGACCGACGAGCAGATCGACCAGTCGGCGAGCATGCTGCTGCCGCAGGACTACACGTTCCGGGCCGGGCGCATGATGATCACGTACCCGGCCGAGTCGGCGTTCTACGTGTACGACATGCTCATGATCCGCCTGCTGCAGGAGAACGCCGGCAAACGGCCGCTCTACTTCTCGATGACGGCGGGCACCTCGAACTGGAGCCGCCTTTCGGACTACGTGACCCAGGAGGCCATGCTGTTCCGGGTCCACGCGGTCGAGCCGCCGGACAGCACCCGGCTCGCGCCCGGCATCTTCCAGGTGCCCATCGACGTGCCGCGCACCGACTCGCTCGTGTGGAACGTCTATCGCTACGCCGATCTGCTCACCGCGGACTCCGTCCGGCTGGATCCGACGCATCGCAACATCGCGATCAATCTGAGTTATCCTTTCTACGGGCTCGGTTTGGCGTACGAGATGCGCGGCGACACCGCGCAGGCTCGGAAGAACGTGGCGAACGGGGTCAAGCTCTACTACTTGCCGGAGATCGCGCGCGCGCTGCAGGGCGGCACGGGGCTGTTCCTGCCGACCCCGGCGGATACGGGGAATCCGCAGTAGGAACCGGCGGCGGCGATTTCACGGGGGGACGCCGGTCTGCGGTGGCCGGTGTCCCTCCGCGCTTTTGTTCCGGGTGAGGCAGGACTACCTTTCATGGTTATGGATCTGTCTGCCCTCTCCGGGAACCTGGCGCGCGTGCGCGACGAGATCGCACGCGTGCAGGCCGCCGAAGGTCTCGCCGGGGAGGTCCGGATCGTCGGCGTCACGAAAGGTCACCCGCCCGAGGTGGCGCGAGCGGCCGTGGCGGTCGGCCTGGAGGACCTCGGTGAGAACCGGGTGCAGGAGGCGGTGGCGAAGCTGGAGGCCGTGCCGGAGCTTCGTGCCCGCTGGCACCTGATCGGCCACCTGCAGACGAACAAGGCGAAGTACGTGCCGGGGCGGTTCACGATGGTGCAGTCGATCGACCGGGTGCGGGTCGCCGAGGCGCTTGCCCAGGCCGCCGCCCAGCGCGACCCGGGTGCCCGGATCCCCGTGCTCGTGCAGGTGAACGTGGCTGGGGAGGGACAGAAGAGCGGGTGCGCGCCCGCGGAGGCCGCGGAGCTCGGTGGCAGGGTCGCGGCGCTCCCCGGGCTGCAGCTTCGGGGGCTGATGACGATGGCTCCGCTGACGGACGACGAGGCCGTGCAGCGGCGAGTCTTTGCGGGACTGCGGCGGCTGCGCGACGACCTGCAAGCGGGAGGACTCGACCTGCCCGAGCTCTCCATGGGGATGTCCGCGGACTTTCGTGCGGCGGTGGCCGAAGGCGCGACGATGCTCCGGCTCGGCACCGTCCTGTTTGGAGAGCGCTTCACATGAACGATCAGGAATTCCGGCTGACACCGGCCGACCTTCGGGCACAACGGTTTCGCCGAACCGCCTTCGGATACGAGCAGTCCGCGGTCGAGGATTTTCGGACGCGGGTGGCGGACGAGCTCGAGCGCCTGCTGCGTGAGCGGGCCGCGCTCGAGGAGCGGCTGCAGAGCTCGCGCGAGCAGCTCAAGGCGTACCGGGAGCGGGAGAAAGCGCTCAATGACGCCGTTGTCATGGCTCATCAGGTCCGGGAAGACATACAGCAGTCGGCCATCCGGGACTCGGACAGCGTGCTGCGCGAGGCGCGGCAGAAGGCCGACGAGTTGCTTGCCGAGGCACGCGCCGCGGAGACGTCGGTCCGGCGGGACATCGAGGAGGCGCAGCGCCAGTTCCACGCGTACATCTCGGCCTTCCGTCGGCTGCTCGACCGGCAGTTGGCCGAGGTCGACGCGCTCGCCGAGCACGAGCGGGACGGCAGTCCGCCGGAGTAAGCGATGAGCGAGCAGACGCAGACGGAACGGATCGACGCCGCCGTGCGCGCCATCAGGCAGACGACCGCCTGGGCGCCCGAGGTCGCGGTGATCCTTGGCACCGGCCTCGGCGGGCTCGCCCGGGAGATCGCCCTGCAAACCGAGCTCGGATACGAGCAGATTCCCGGGTTTCCCCTTTCCACCGTCGAGTCGCACGCGGGCCGGCTGCTGTTCGGGACGCTCGGCGGACGCCG
>Ga0209536_100007718_pt1 | contig 16288 bp, 12 predicted proteins | sample DeeMarSeWOR28_12_FD_187461 | JGI IMG/M metagenome (GOLD analysis project Ga0209536, IMG submission 187461) | Marine sediment microbial communities from White Oak River estuary, North Carolina - WOR-2-8_12 (SPAdes) (version 2) | ecosystem: Environmental > Aquatic > Marine > Intertidal zone >...
TTTCCATCACGAAAACACCGCCCATTACCACTAATACCAACTCCTGGCGCACCACCACCGCAACCACGCCCAGGGCGGCACCTAACGCCAGCGCGCCAACATCACCCATAAACACTTGCGCGGGAAAAGTGTTAAACCATAAAAAACCCAAGCCTGCGCCAACAATGGCCCCACAAAACACCACAACTTCGCCGGCACCGGCTACGTAGGGAATACCCAGGTATTCGGCAAATTTCACGTGCCCCGTCACATAAGCGAAGATACCCAACGCGCCGCACACCAATACCGTAGGCATTATGGCCAAACCATCCAAGCCATCGGTTAGGTTCACCGCATTGCTGGAACCGACAATCACAAAATACGTCAACACCACAAACATAACCCCAAGCTCTAAGGCGACACCTTTGAAAAACGGCACAATAAGCGTCGTCTCTACCGGTGTTTGCGCGGTCTTATATAGAATAATCGCCGCTGCCAGACCGAACACCGACTGCCAAAAATACTTATATTTTCCTCGCAATCCTTCAGGATCTTTTTTTACAAGCTTTTTGTAGTCATCCACCCAGCCTACCACCCCGAACAGCAAGGTCGTAATCAACACCACCCACACGTACCGATTGGATAAATCGCTCCACAACAACGTACTGATCGCCACCGCCACCAGAATCAGCGCCCCACCCATAGTGGGAGTGCCGGCTTTGCTAAAATGGGTTTGCGGTCCATCGTCGCGAATCGGTTGTCCGATCTGGTAATGACTTAGCTTTTTGATCATCGTTGGACCGATCACAAAACAGATAATCAAGGCGGTTAATATGCCCAGAATTCCTCGAAGAGTGATGTATTGAAATACAGCAAATCCACTATGGAACTGCGACAGATATTCGGTTAAATAGAGCAACATGACATGCACCTGTTAGTTTTCGTGTTCTTTAATGTTTGCCTAACCTATTGCTATAACCGCAACTAGTTAGTGAGTTCCCGCATACAGTTCCGCTGCTATTTCCGCTGCTACAGCATAATCACCCGCATAAGGATGTTTTTCCTTGCCGATAATTTGGTATTGCTCATGGCCTTTACCTAGAATAATCACCGCATCGTCTTGCGTGGATTGTTCCAAGGCCCAACGAATCGCTTTTTGGCGATCCAAAATCACTTGCGCCTGCTTGTCTTGGGTAATGCCCTGTAAAATGTCATTCACAATACTCTTTGGATCTTCGGTACGGGGATTGTCATTGGTAATGACAATTTTATCAGCATGCGCTTCAGCCATAGATCCCATAAGCGCACGTTTGCCTTGGTCGCGGTCACCTCCGCAACCGAATACACAAAAGATCTTGTGCTCTTTGTTTTTCTGAGTCTTGTCTTGATTTTTAAAATGCTCACCAAGACTCTTCAAAGCTTTTTCCACTGCATCGGGCGTATGCGCGTAATCCACTACAATCACTGGCCCGGAACCGGTATAACTAACTCGCTCCATGCGCCCCGGCACAGTGGATAATCGTCGAATCTTTTGCAGTACATCTGCTAGCGGCACGCCCAAAACCAATAACGTAGTCAGTACAGCCAATAAATTACTGGCATTAAAACGCCCTAATAATGTTGACGTTACTGCGCCTCTACCCCATGGGGTGTCCACATCAAACGCTATGCCCTGAGGAGACAAAAATAAATTACTTGCTTTCACATCGGAATAAGCCTCAACACCATAGCTCACTATATGTAACGAGTTCGGCAAGTCTTTGATTAATTGCCGTCCAAATACATCGTCGGCATTAATCACTGCGTGTTGCAGTCCGGGCATTTGGAAAAGCAGCTTTTTGGCCGCACAATAGTTTTCCATATTACCGTGATAATCCAGGTGATCACGGCTTAGATTGGTAAACACAGCCACATCAAACGCCACACCGGCCACTCGCCCCTGAACCAATCCGTGAGATGACACCTCCATTACCACCGACGCCGCACCCTGTTCGACGAATCTTTGGAACATGCTATGTAATGACACTGCGTCCGGCGTGGTGTGGCTGGCACTTTCCAGTTTGCCGTAAAACCCGTTACCAATGGTTCCTATAATGCCGCACGGCTTGTCCTCGCTTAATGCTTGAGCGAGAAATTGACTGCAAGATGTCTTGCCGTTGGTGCCTGTAATTCCAACAGTGCTTAGCGCCTGTGATGGGAAGTCATAGAATCGTTCAGCAATGATACCTACCTTGTTCGACAACTGCGGCACACTAATGACTGGAACTACAGCGCCGTGAAGCACCTCATCAATCTCTTTGCTCACCGCCGCGTTTTCCTCCACTAAAACCGCGACGGCGCCTCTATCTATAGCTTGTTGAGCGAAATACACACCGTGCACTTGGTGACCCACGCAAGCAAGAAATAGGTCGCCAGCCCTCACTTGGCGGCTATCCAGGGTCAAACCACTTACCACACAGCCCAACAAACCATGCGGAGCAGATTCCAGCGGGACTAGACCTGCTAACAAATCGATTAAGGGTTTACCTGGTTTTGCTTGCATAAGCGCCATCATTGTAAAAATACCAATAGTAGTTATTGAGCCATGGCTAGTTTGGCACCGTCCAAGGTGTGCAAGTCGTCCGGCGGCACATCCAATAGGCGCAATGCCCCTGACATGACCTGGGCAAACACGGGCGCCGCCACTAAGCCGCCGTAGTATTCCTTACCTTGAGGATTATCGACCATCACTACCATCACCAAACGAGGTTTGCTCGCCGGCGCCATGCCGGCAAATACCGACAAATAAGCACCATCTTCGTAACCATTCGCACCAACCTTTCGAACTGTGCCGGTCTTACCGGCCACACGGTAACCTGGTATTTTCGCTTTAGTGCCGGTACCGCCCTCTTGCACCACCATTTCTAGCATGGATTTAACTTGACGTGCGGTGCGGGCGCTGAAAATCCGTTGTGAGGTTTGTGCGTTTTTTTCCACGGCGTGCACGGTTCTTACTAATAACACCGGTGGTAAATAGCCATCATTGGCAAACACGGCATAGGCCCTCGCTAATTGCAACGCCGTTACTGACAAACCATAACCAAATGACATGGTGGCGGTTTCAATTTTGTGCCAGCCGCTATAGTCGCTGAGACTTCCCGGCGACTCCCCGGGGAAACCGCTGCCGCTGTTAAAACCGAATCCGACACCCGCCAGCACATCCCACAATTGCCGCGGCTCCATAGACAACGCTAATTTACTGGCCCCCACGTTACTGGATTTTTGAATCACCGTGGCAATATCGATCTGGCCATAGTCGTGTAAATCACGAATCAATTTACCGCCCACACGAAACAGCCCAGGGGAGGTATCAATCATAGTATTGGGTGCGTAAAGCCCGGCATCCAACGCCGCCGCCACGGTAAAAGGCTTAATAGTCGACCCCGGCTCAAATACATCGGTCAGCGCCCGGTTGCGCACGCTGTCCATGCCTTGCACCTCTTTGCGATTGTTGGGATTGAACGCCGGCTGATTAACCATGGCCAAAATCTCTCCGGTTTTGGCATCCAATACCACCGCCGAACCAGACTCGGCCTGGTGCTTAACCACGGCGGCTTTGAGCTCGCGGTAAGCCAGATATTGAATCCGCCGGTCGATACTTAATATAACGTCCTGTCCCGGGCTGGGTTCCGAAACCCGTTCCACAGTTTCCACCACGCGCCCTAAACGATCTTTGATCACCTGGTTGGCACCGGGAGTGCCTTTTAATATCTCATCAAAGGCTAGCTCCAAGCCCTCTTGGCCTTGATCGTCGATATTGGTGAACCCTAACAAATGCGCGGTCACTTCCGCGGCGGGGTAATAACGGCGATATTCCCCCTGAAAATCCACGCCAGGAATATTGAGCGTCTGTAAGCGCTGCACAACATCGGGGGTAACGTGACGTTTTAAATAAACAAACTCTTTGTCATGGCGTGCTTTAATTTGTTCCGCCATATCGTTGATGTCTAATTGCAGCACGCTAGCCAGCACCCGCCATTGTTGCGGATGACGCAGCAACTCTTGGGGATTGCCCCACACCGAAGCCACCGGGGTACTAATGGCCAAAGGTTCGCCGTAACGGTCGGTGATCATACCGCGGTGCGCCGGCACAGGCACAACCCGCAAATATCGTGCATCGCCTTGCTGTTGCAAAAAGTCTTTGTTCAACACGTGCAAGTCTACCGCACGTCCCATTAGTAAAAGTGTGACCAATGACAACGTCAGGCTCAAAAACACCACCCGCCATTGCTTGATATTGTATTGCTTGTTTTCGCTGTGTTTGTAAATCATGGCCGAATAATCCTGATGGATTCCTCTGACGGCATTACCATATCCAAACGGCTACTGGCGATTTGCTCCACCCTGCCATGGGTGGACCAAGCCGCTTGTTCCAACTGTAACCGTCCCCAATTCACTTGCATGTCATCACGCAGCTTTTTTAACGCTTGCAGTTCCACAAACGCCGTGCGCGCCTGGTGTTTGGCATTGATTACCCCAATAGCGCTACCCATTACTGCGGCGATCAGAATCAGTAAAATAAACGCGTTGACGTTTATATGTATTTCAGTCACCGGTTCGCTCCGCCACCCGTAACACTGCGCTGCGCGCTCGGGGATTACTGTTGACCTCTTGTTCGCTGGGATAAATCGCTTTACCCACTGCGCGCAATTTCGGCTTGATATGCGCCGCCGGAATGGGCAAATCCGGTGGATAGTCATCACCACGGGATTGGTCGCGAATAAAGCGTTTCACAATGCGGTCTTCCAGCGAATGAAAACTAATTACTGCCAATCGACCCCCGTTACGCAACAACGGTAAAGCCTGCGGTAGAAACTGCCGCAAGTCTTCCAACTCTTGGTTAATAAAAATGCGAATGGCCTGGAAACAACGGGTCGCCGGATCTTTACCCTGTTCCCAAGCCGGATTCGCATCAGCAATGATTTTGGCCAATTGAGTGGTGGTGCTAATCGGTGTCTCCGAACGGCTTTTGACGATGGCCCTGGCAATACGCTTAGCAAACCGCTCTTCACCATAATCACGGAATACTTGCGCGAGCTCGGATTCGTTAGCTTGATTGATCCATTGCTGGGCACTGACACCGCCGCTGGTATCCATACGCATATCCAACGCGCCTTCGCGCCGGAAGCTAAATCCCCGATCCGCATCATCCAGTTGCGGGGAAGACACCCCTAAATCCAACAAAATACCGTTGACTTCGCCCAACCAGTGGCGCGCTGCGGCATGTTGCGGCAACTGCGTAAAAGACCCATGCTCAATGCTAAACCGCGCATCGTTGGCAAACAGCTGTTTCGCGGCACTCACCGCTTGAGGGTCTTTATCCATGGCAAACAAGTGGCCTTTTTCTCCCAGCCGATTCAAAATTGCGTTAGCGTGTCCTCCTCGCCCAAACGTTCCGTCTATGTAAATACCATCAGTTTGTATGTTCAGCGCTTCGATCACTTCGTCCAGAAGAACCGGACGATGTGTGTATGTACTCACTGTTTTTCACCCGCACTATAGTGACAAGGATTCAAGTTCTTCGGGCAAGCTGCCTTCGTCTTCGCTGCCTTCCAGCCATTCCTGGCGACGATCGTTCCAGCGCTGCGCATCCCACAACTCAAACTTGTTACCCTGCCCCAATAAAACCACTTTTTTATCCAGCCCGGCATAGTCCCGTAAAGGTGGCGGCACCAATACCCGGCCACTGGCGTCCATTTCCACTTCCGTCGCATGACCAACCAACAAGCGCTGTAATTGGCGCGTTCTGCTATTTAGCGCAGGCAACTTAACAATCTTCTTTTCAACAATTTCCCATTCCGGAAAGGGGTAAACCAATAAACAGTGGTCACGATCTACCGTCACCACGAGCTGCCCGCCGCAGGAATCGGTCAATTCCTGGCGATACCGCGTAGGTATAGCCAGACGCCCCTTGGCATCTATAGTCAGCTCGTTAAGACCGCGTAACAAAAAATTCTCCTCTATGGGCGGGTGCAGGAAATCCCATTTTTTCCCACTTTACCCCACATTGTAACACTATAGGTAGGAAATAGAGACACTGTCAAGGGGGATACTCCACTTTGTTTAAGCAAAATGGGTTATAAAGTTTTCTTGTTACACAACAACTTAGTGGTATCTGTAAAGAAGATAAGGAGATCGCTGTTGATTATTTATCAACCAATCAAAAGGTTAGCACAGGTAGGTGAGAAATAGCATTAAAACTAATGCCCGTAGAAGGGAAAAATCGATCAGTGTGGGAATAAAAAAGAAGGAGTCAGCCTATAAGCCGGGTTCTGTCGTGAACAGTCATTCATCTAGGATGTGTGTCACCACACACCTCAAGCAACCTACCCGGAAGCACGCGCGGGCCGCGCTTAACGCTTCCCTATTTGGTCTTGCTCCTGGCGGGGTTTACCGTGCCGCCGAATGTTGCCACCGGCGCGGTGCGCTCTTACCGCACCTTTTCACCCTTACCTGCGCTCCCACCAAGAAGTGAAAGCACATAGGCGGTATATTTTCTGTGGCACTTTCCGTAGGCTTGCACCTCCCAGGCGTTACCTGGCGCCTTGCCCTATGGAGCCCGGACTTTCCTCCGCCTGCCGGGTGGCAAGCAGCGACTGTTCGGCTGACTCTCCCCGCTAATTTTGCTCTATTGATAAAAATAATCAAGCCCTTGTTTTGTTGGTGCACATTGGACTTTACGCAAACGCGTAACCATGCACTCTTCAAAAGACAATCTGCTGGGTATCTAAATAACCTCGCAAGCGTTTTTCCACTTCGTTTGACGACTAAGTCGATTTCATCGCCAGAGCTTTTTGATACAGCTCGTTTTTCTTCGCTCCGGTGATTTTGCTCGCCAAATGCGCCGCTTGTTTCACCGGCAATTCTTCCAACAACACGCTAAGCACTTCATCAACCTGACCCAGCCCCATAGTTGACGACTTCTCGGCACCGGCGACTATTAACACCATTTCGCCCTTGAGTTGTTGTGCATCGGTTGCAATTCGTGCCTTGATCTGGCCGAGTGAGCCCTGAAGGATGGTTTCGTAGGTTTTAGTCAGTTCCCGGGCAAACACCGCTTGGCGCTCGCCACCCAAAATATCCACCATGTCTTGCAACGACGCCAGCAAGCGGTGGGGAGATTCGTAGAACACCAAAGTGCGGGATTCGGCCACCAGAGAATGCAAATGTTTCTGCCGAGACGCGGATTTGGCAGGTAGAAAGCCTTCGAACACAAACCGGTCCGAGGGCATACCTGAGGCGGACAAGGCCGCAATGGCGGCGTTGGGCCCTGGAATAGGCACAATTTTAACACCTTGGCCTCTGGCCTCCTTGATTAAATAATACCCAGGATCACTGACCACGGGGGTGCCGGCATCAGATATTAACGCCCAGGTTTCACCTTGCTGGATTTTTTCTATAATACTGTGAGCTACTTGGCGCTCATTGTGCTCGTGTAATGCGGTACACGGTGTGCGGATTTGATATTGTTGCAATAATCTGGCACTGTGGCGCGTGTCTTCGGCGGCAATATGGTCCACTTGCGACAACACTTCCACGGCGCGGTAGGTCACATCTTTTAGATTGCCAATAGGTGTGGCGACAACGTATAAAACGCTTTTTTCGATCGAATTTTCCATGCGATTGTTTGTTAATAGTTAAACATAGATAGTTTATAACTTATGAAAACCACCCGTAGTAAATTTCACGCAGCCATGAATGTAAAAACTCCTTTTCTGTCATTCGTAATCATCGCCTTAATTGTCTTGCTTGCCAGCTGCGAAACAGCACCCCCCAAGCCCACACCCAAACCGCCTGGAGTGCCGGAAGCCCCAGCAATCCCGCCGGAGCGGGAGATCCCGCCCACAGCACCCGTTGAAGTGCCACGCGTGGAGTTAGAAAAAAAAGAGGCCCCCGCTCAGCAATTGATCGCCAGCGGCCGCTATCTGGATGCCGCCATTTTGCTCACCGACCTGGCCAACTCTTTACCCACCCCGCAAAAACAAGACTATCAACTGCGAGTCGCGTCCTTATTGTTGCTGGGCAATTATATCCAACAAGCCGAACAAGTGTTGCAAGAAACCAGTATTAAGGATTTGGAGGCCTCATTCGCGGTACGCAAAATCTTATTGAATGGTGAGCTGGCCTTGGCCAAACAAATGCCCGAAGAGGCTCTGCGGCAGCTGAGCAGCCTGGACGACTATATCCAAACCGCAGCGGTGGAGCATCAGCGCGAGTATTATCGCATTCAAATCGATATTCATTCGGCGTTAAGACGCTACGCCGATGCTGCCTTGGCACGGGCGCAATTAGAACCGTTATTGGAAGACGAAAATGAAATTCTGGAAAATCAAGAAACCTTGTTGCGCGATCTGCAACTTGTGGATACCGCCGAACTGCAATCATTGTCTCGGCAAAGCAAAAACGAGGTTGTGCGTGGCTGGCTAGCGTTGGCGTACATCGCCAAAATCGCTTCGGACGAACAACAAGCGCAACAAGAAATCGATCAATGGCAAAACCAATACCCCAGACATCCCGTTAAACAATCCATCATAGCCACAATCATCGCCCAACAGCCTGAAGCGTTGGGGCGCCCCACTCGCATCGCCGTCATCGTCCCCATGTCTGGACGTTTTGCCAAAGCCGCCTCCGCGGTGCGCAATGGTTTGTTAACCGCCTATTATGCCGACAGTTCACAAAACTATCGTCCGGAAATTCGGTTTTATGACGAAGGCGAAGACCCGCAACAAATCCAAACGATTTATCAGCAAGCCGTCAATGACGGCGCCGACTTCGTCATCGGGCCGTTGAACAAAGAAGCGGTGACCAACTTGGCCCGCTATAACGGCGTTCAAGGCGGCATCCTGGCGTTGAACTACGGGGAGTTTGCCGAGGAGGAACAACTGCCCGAGAACTTCTTCCAGATGAGCTTATCCCCGGAACAAGAAGCCATTCATGTGGCGGAACACGCCTGGCTTGACGGCCACACCAAGGCGGCGGCGATTTACCCCGATTCTCAATGGGGCGAGCGGGTGTATGAAGCGTTTAAAGCACGATGGGAGGAGTTGGGTGGCACCATTGTTGAGTACCAAACTTACGATATGAAAAAAAGCGACTACGCTGTTCCTATCAAACAGTTGATGAATATCGACGAAAGCGAACAACGTTATCGCACGGTGAGAGATATGGTCCGGCAAAAAGTCGAATACGAACCGCGGCGCCGCAAAGACGTCGATTTTATCTTCATGGCGGCGTTTTCCCGCCAAGGGCGGCTACTGCGGCCGCAATTAAAGTTTCATCGTGCATCGGATATTCCGGTGTATGCCACCTCGCATGTATTCTCCGGCAGCTTACAGCCCGATATGGACCGGGATATGAACGGAGTACGGTTCAGCGACATGCCTTGGACATTGTTAACCCACAGTCAAAACGACCAATTAAAACTGCAAATCAAAACCGTATGGCCCAACACCAGCAATCGCTATATGCGCTTGTTTGCTTTGGGCATCGATGCTTACCAGATCGTACCTGAGCTTAACCGCATGCGGCGCAACCGCTTTACTTCCTTGCAGGGCACTACCGGCATACTTTATCTGGATATCAGTAATCGGATCCAACGGCGCTTATTGTGGGCCCAATTCCAGGAGGGTGTACCCAAAGTATTGGCGGAATTCTGAGGTACTGATAGCTAAACGCTGCCAGCATGGGCCAAACGCAACTTGAGGGTAAGTCCGCCGAACGATTCGCCAAACAGTATTTGCAACACCAGGGACTCAAGCTGGTGGAAGAAAATTATCGCTGTAAATACGGTGAAATCGATCTAATCATGCGGGATCAAAAAATCACGGTGTTCGTTGAAGTGCGTTATCGAAAATCCGAGCGCTTTGGCAGCGGCGCGGACACCGTGGACTACCACAAACAGCGCAAGTTGCTGGCGACCGCTTCACATTATTTGCAAAACAACCCTAAAGCCGCAAAACATCCATGTCGTTTTGATGTCGTATCATTAACCGCAAATCCATCGGCCGACGATCAAGGTTACGTCGTGCGTTGGATTGCCAATGCCATTCAAGCTTGATCACTGTTCACTTCATGTAGGAGATGTGCCGATGTTGAGAACCACCGTGGCGCTGACGCTATTAATTGCCGCCGTACTGTTTATCCAAGGTTGCGCCGGCTTAGTCGTGGCCGGGGGCGCGGCTGCGGGAGCGGTCGCCGCCAGTGATTCACGCCCCACTCAAGTCATGATGGACGATAAAATCATTGAAATGGCCGCCACCGATAAGATTTATAGTGACCGGGAACTACAGACCCGGGTGCATATCAATGTGAACAGTTACAATTATGTAGTGTTGCTGACGGGAGAGGCCCTGTCGCAGGATTTGAAAAACAAAGCGGTGGATATTGTGCGCCATCTTAAAAAGGTGCGCCGGGTTCACAATGAAATCCGGGTGGCGGATTTAACCAGCTTTGAATCACGCGCTAAAGACAGCTGGATATCCTCTAAAATTAAAACCAACATGTTCAGCACAAAAGACTTCGATGCGACTAAAGTGGAAGTCATCACGGAAAATCGTACGGTATACATGATGGGAATTGTTACTGAAGAACAAGGCGCTAAAGCCGCGGAGATCGCCAGGCAAGTGGAAGGCGTTGCCAAAGTGATCAAATTGTTCGAATACTTTGAACCCAGTAACACACCAGCGGATGCAGCACCGGTGCAAACCACCGGTTAATCTAAAATCACCGGCAACGGATTTTGTAATAGGATTTCCCGGGTACTGACCTTGGCTTTATAAGCCAACGCTTGCACTCCGTTCGCCACCGCCGAGCGTAGCGCCTCGGTATAGACTGAATCGATAAAACCGGCAGGCCTCACTTGCGAAACGTCTTCGCGGGGCACGCAGAAAAAGATCACCGCCTGCGCGCCCCGTGCCTTAACTTGCGTCAATTCGCGCAAATGTTTTACGGCTCGCGCACTTTTTGCATCCGGAAAGTAGCCAACGCCCGCTTGCGCCAACGTGACGTTTTTCACTTCCACATAACAAGCGTGCCCCCCTCCCCCCTCATCTGCACTCAGCAGCAAATCAATGCGGCTGTTTTCCTCTCCATAGCGCACCTCTTTTCGTATACTGGTATAGTGAGCAAGCGCCTGAACTGTGCCATGGTTGATGGCTTCAGCGACCAACTGATTGGCCAGCAATGTATTGATACCGACCAGGGACTTTTGCTCCTCCGCATCGACCTCCACCAACTCCCAGGTGTAAGCGTATTTGCGCTTAGGATTTGCGGAGACGCTCAACCATATGCGACTGCCCGGATCACAACAACCGGTCATCGCACCCGTGTTGGAAGTGTGTGCCGTGACTTTGCGTCCGTCCAACAACTCCACGTCGGCAAGAAACCGTTTATAACGGCGGATTAATCGCCCTTCCAGTAACGGCTCAACAAATTTCATGTTTTACAGCTATTGCGGAATTTTCCATAATGGATGTCATTCTAACAAGAATACGCCACACAATTTTGTTATATTAACAAACCGTTTGTAACCACTTAAAAAGACACTCCAGGAACGCGCCACCAGGAATCATCATGAGAACTTTTACTAATATCCGATCGGTTATTTTCACTGCCTTCACCGTGGTGGTTCTCGCCACCGCTTGCGCCACCAATCCGGTGACCGGCAAGAAGGAACTGCAGCTGATTTCCCAATCTCAGGAAATCAGCATTGGTGTGGAAAACTATATCCCCACCCAACAATCTCAGGGGGGCCCCTACACCATTGATCCCGGGCTGAGCCAATACGTGGCTGGCATCGGTAAAAAACTCGCCAGTGTCAGCGACAGGCCCGATTTGCCCTACGAATTTGTGGTGCTGAACAACTCGGTGCCCAACGCCTGGGCCTTGCCGGGGGGCAAAATAGCCGTCAATCGCGGCTTGTTAACCGAATTACAGAACGAAGCCGAACTGGCGGCGGTCATAGGTCATGAAATTGTGCACGCCGCCGCGCGCCACGGCGCAAAGAGCATGGAGCGCGGCATATTGCTTTCCGCAGGTGTCGCCGGCGTGGCCATCGCCACTGGCGATAAAGACTACGGCCAACTGGCGGTGGGCGCCGCCGCCATCGGCAGCCAATTGATCGCCACCAAATACAGCCGCGAGGCCGAACTAGAGTCCGATTACCATGGCATGCGTTATATGGCCAAAGCCGGTTACGATCCTACCGCGGCCATCGGCTTGCAACAGACTTTCGTGCGATTATCACAAGGCCGGGAATCGAATTGGTTGGACGGCCTATTTGCCAGCCATCCGCCATCGCAAGAACGGGTGGAAGCCAATCGCAGAACCGCCAAAGAATTAAATCAACCCGGCAAATTCGGGGAACAGGAGTATCAACAGAAAATTGCCCAGCTTATCAAGACTAAACCCGCTTATGAGGCTATGGAGCAAGCCAACCAAGCCCTTAAGGACAACGCTCCGGAACAAGCGTTGGCGTTGATCGATAAAGCGATAAAAATCGAATCCCGTGAAGCGCAATTTTACGGCGTCAAAGGCGATGTTTATAGCAGGCAAAACCAATGGGATAAAGCCGAAAGCTTCTACAGCGCCGCCTTGGATAAAAATAATCAATTTTTCTTGTTTCATCTGCAACGCGGTATCACCCGGGAAAAACTCAATAAACTCAGCGGCGCCAAAACCGACCTCCAAAAGAGTATCGAGTTGCTGCCCACAGCGCCGGCTTATGTCACGCTCGGAGATATTGCCCTGAAAGAAAACGACCCGCAAACGGCGAAAGAGTATTACGCCAAAGTGGCGTCCAACCAAAGTGACTTAGGGAAAAGAGCCGCTGCTTCATTGGCAAAGCTGGATATGAGTGATAATCCGCTGAAATACCTGCACGTTAGCTTCTTAAAAACCATGGATGGCCGGCTGGCCCTGGAGGTTAAAAACCAGTCTCCGGTGAGTGTTAAAGACTTGCGCATCGAAGCTCAGTTGGTCACCGCCGCCGGCGCCTTACTGGCCAAGGAAGCCTTCCAACATGCGAGTGTTTTACGCCCGGGTGAAAGCAAGCAATTTATCGCCCGTTCTATACCTCTACCTACAGATTTGCAAACTCAGAAGCTTACCGCCGACGTGACTAACGTCAGGATTGCCGAATAAACCAATTCAAAGCGTAATAAAAAAGCGATGACAGTATTGTCATCGCTTTTTTATACTTCGATGTGACGTCAGGTTATTTTGCCATGGACAACAATAACTCGTTTAAGCGTTTCACAAACGTACCCGGGTCTTCCAATTGACCGCCTTCGGCGAGCATGGCCTGATCGAATAATACCAGCGCCAAATCATTAAAACGTTCGCCATCGGCTTCCGCTTTTAGCTTGCCCACCAAAGGATGATCCGGATTAATCTCAAAGATGGGTTTGCTGGTGGGAACGCTCTGCCCGGCTTGTTTTAAGATGCGTTCCAAATTGGCGCTCATATCATGCTCTTCTTTGACCAAGCACGCGGGCGAATTGGTTAAACGGTGGGTTACACGCACTTCTTTCACCTGGTCACCTAGAGTTTGTTTGATTTTTTCAAGGATGTCTTTAAACTCTTCGGTGGTTTTTTCCTGTTCCTTCTTCTCAGCTTCGTCTTCCAGTTTGCCCAGATCCAGTTCGCCTTTGGTAACGCTCTCGAATTTCTTCTCTTTGTAATCAAACAAAGAGCTCATCAGCCACTCGTCGACGCGATCATACATCAACAGCACTTCTATGCCCTTCTTGCGGAATACTTCCAGGTGAGGGCTGTTTTTCGCCGCGGCGAAACTGTCGGCGGTGATGTAATAAACGGCTTCCTGCCCGTCTTTCATGCGACCGATATAATCATCTAACGAGACGGTTTGCTCTGCATTGTCCTTATGGGTGCTGGCAAAGCGCAGCAGGCCGGCAATGCGTTCTTTGTTAGCGAAATCCTCGCCCGGGCCTTCTTTTAATGCCTTACCGAATTCGTTCCAGAATTTGGTGTATTTTTCTCCGTCGTTCTTGGCCATGTCTTCCAACAAACCCAGCACCTTTTTCACCGAGCCGGATTTTATGGTTTCGATGTGTTTGTTTTGCTGGAGAATCTCCCGGGAGATATTCAAGGGCAAGTCGCTGGAATCCACAATCCCACGCACAAAACGCAAATAATTGGGCATCAGCTGTTCGGCGTCGTCCATAATAAAGACGCGCTTCACATACAGTTTTACTCCGTGGCGGCTGTTGCGATCCCATAAATCGAACGGAGCGCGGGAGGGAAGATATAGCAATGAGATATATTCGTTGGTGCCTTCGACACGGTTGTGACTCCATGCCAGGGGATCTTCGAAATCGTGGCCCACATGCTTGTAGAATTCTTTATATTCTTCGTCTTTAATATCCGATTTGGGACGGGTCCATAGCGCCGAAGCCTGATTGACCCGCTCCAACTCGTCCATCTCCTTTTCTTTCTCCTTCTCCTCCCCGTACGATTCTTTTTTCATCATGATGGGCAAGGTGATGTGGTCGGAGTATTTGTGGATGATGTTACGCAGACGAAAACCACTCAAGAAATCATCTTCGTCTTTGCGCAAATGCAGCACAACTTCCGTGCCCCGGTCTTTTTTCTCGATATTCTCGATGGTGTAGTCGCCCTCGCCGGCCGACTCCCAACGCACGCCGTGGATGGGTTCCACCCCGGCGCGCCGCGTGGTCACGGTGACTTTATCGGCAACGATAAACGCCGAATAGAAACCGACGCCGAATTGGCCGATCAAATGGGCGTCTTTGGCTTGATCGCCAGTCAAGGATTCAAAGAATTGTTTGGTACCGGACTTGGCGATGGTGCCGATATTGTCCATGACTTCCTGGCGGGTCATGCCAATACCATTGTCGCGGATGGTAACGGTGCGGGCTTTGTCATCGAAGTCCACCCAGATATTCAGCTCCGGATCCTCTTCGAATAGACTTTTATCGGTTAGCGCTTCAAAACGCAGTTTGTCAGCAGCATCCGATGCATTGGAAATCAATTCGCGGAGAAAAATCTCCTTATTGCTGTACAGTGAGTGGATCATCAAGTTAAGCAATTGCTTAACTTCGGTTTGGAATCCCAAGGTCTCTTTTTGGCTATCGCTGGCCTGGGTTTCTGCGCTCATCTCAGACTCCTCTTTAATTTCTATCCAGTGTTCTGGTTTTATGCGGGTTTGACGATAATTAGAATTGGTTTAACCGCTGGCACGGTCTTATGCAGTGGCTATATATGGGTTTTGTATGGGGAATTTCAAGGTGTGTAGGCCTGCGCTATGCGCACGCCGTCGAGACGATAGGCGAGACTAGTTGAGGGAAACTTTTTGCGACAATCGTTTATAGTCACTGCAGCTTTGCTGTACGCCCAAAACGCAGGCGGTCTCGTATTCCATGGCCGCTTTTTTCAACTCACCCATAAGCTCCAGCACATACCCCTTATTGTTATACGCAATGGCCATTTTCGGATCGATAATCAACGCGGTATTGCAATCATCCATGGCTTTTTGATACTGACCCAATTCGGTGTACGCCCCCGCGCGATTGACCAATGCCGCAGTGTTTTCCGGATCCATTAGCAACAACTCTGAGGTCGTTTTGACGACCCCTTGCCAGTTTTGTTGTTGGAATTGCTGGTAACTCAAATTGGTTAGTTCAGTGATATTCGCCAGTCTTTGTTGTTCCAGCGCTTGTTTGAGCTTTCGGGCTGTTTCACATGCTGGCTGATAGCCTAGTGTGCAGGACTGATGGTAATCCTGTTGCGCATCATGCGCCTTATTGAGTAGCTCATGAATGTAAGCACGGTTGTTGTAGGCCAGCGCATTTTTAGGGTCCATGCTTATGGCGGCGGCGATATCTTCCAACGCCGGTTGGCTTTGACCGGTTTCCGCGTACGCCCAGGAGCGCACGATATACGCGTCGACCAAGGAACTGTCCACCGCTATGGCCTGAGCTGCGGCGTCAATCGCTGGCTGCCATTGTTTTTCCGCCAAAAAAGCATTGCTCTTCTGTAGCCACTCCTGCGCGGTTGGTTGCTGCGGTGGTGCGCTTTCAAGCGGCGAACTAACAGTAGTGGCGCTAGTGGTAGTCGTAGTAATAGTCGTCGGGCCTACAACCGGCTCGATTGCCGACTCTATCGACACTTGTTTGGGGGCAGTTAATGGTGCCAGTGGCACTATACTGGCCGCCGGCACGGTTATTGGCGTGGCTGGTGACGTCACCGCACCAGCGGATGGCGTATTGACACTGGAGGGGTACCGCTGGCG
>Ga0209536_100007719_pt1 | contig 16286 bp, 14 predicted proteins | sample DeeMarSeWOR28_12_FD_187461 | JGI IMG/M metagenome (GOLD analysis project Ga0209536, IMG submission 187461) | Marine sediment microbial communities from White Oak River estuary, North Carolina - WOR-2-8_12 (SPAdes) (version 2) | ecosystem: Environmental > Aquatic > Marine > Intertidal zone >...
CGCAGTCGGTGAAGAGGATCCACTCGTAGCGACTCGCCCGCAGGCCGCGGTTGAGGATGGCCGCGCGACGGTGTCCCCGGTGCTCCTGGCGCACGTAGCGCACCTCGAAGGGAGCCTCTCGCGCGAACCGCTCGGCGATCTGCGGCGTGTCGTCCGTGGAGCCGTCGTCGCAGACGATCAGCTCGAAGTCGCCCTCCGTCTGACGGAGCCAGGAGCTCAAGGCGCGGCGCAGCAGCTCCGCGCGGTTGAAGACGTTCATCAACACGCTGAGGCGAACGCTCACTCGATCACTCCCGCGTTGGCGATCCGCCGGCAACCGCCGAAGGACGCGACGAGACCGCCGGCCCGGGTCCCCCCTCTGCCGCAGCGCGGCATACTAGCGCGCCGACACCGGGCACGAACGGCAGCGGGGGGCTGGGCACGGAAATCCCCCTCCCCAACACGCGCCCGATGGTAGGCTGAGATCCGCAGCCCGGACCCATCGAGGAGGACCGACGATGGAGGAGCGCAGCCGACGCCGCCTTGCGGCCGTCACCGGGGCTTCGGCGGGGATCGGCGCGGCCTTCGCCCGCGCGCTCGCCCGCGACGGCTGGGACCTGCTGCTCGTGGCCCGGCGCCGCGAGCGCCTCGAGGATCTGGCGAAGGAGCTCGGCGGAAAGCACGACGCCGAGGTCGAGATCGTCGACGCCGACCTGACCGATCTCGAGCGGCTGCGAGGCGTCGAGTCGCTGCTCGAGCAGTCGCAGCGCCTCGAGCTCCTGGTCAACAACGCCGGTATCGGCGACTTCCACCCCTTCCAAGAGAGCGATCGCGAGCGCGAGGACGCCGAGATCCGGCTCAACGTGTTGGCCACCGTGCGTCTGGCCCACGCCGCGCTGCCCGGCATGGTGGAGCGCGGCCGCGGCGCGCTGATCAACGTCTCCTCCACCGCCGGCTTCGCACCCTGCCCCCGCTTCGCGACCTACGGCGGCACCAAGGCCTTCCTCAACAGCTTCACCGAGGCGCTCCACGAGGAGCTGCGAGGCAGCGGCGTCCAGGTGCAGGCCCTGTGCCCCGGGCTCACCCACACGGAGATCTTCGAGCGCGCGAAGGTGGACGCCAGCGGGCTCCCGGAGTTCTTCTGGATGGAGGCCGAAGACGTCGTCGCCGAATCGCTGGCCGCGCTTCCGCGTGGCGACGTGATCTGCGTCCCGGGCCTGGCCAACCGCGCGCTCTCCACGATCACCCGCGCCCTGCCCCACGCCGCCTCGAGCCGCATCGCCTCCCTCTTCAGCGAGCGCTGGATCCCGGACAGCGAGTAGGCGCTGGCTCGTCGCGCGGGCTCTAGATTGCCGATCGGATCGACACGTCGTGCTCCACCGCGTACTCGCCGATCTGGTCCTCGCCCTCCACCTCGCCTTCATCGTCTTCGTGATCGCGGGGGGGCTCGCCGCCCTGCGCTGGCGCTGGATGCCCTGGGTGCACCTGCCCGCCGCCAGCTGGGGCGTGTTCATCGAGCTCTCGGGTGGTGTCTGTCCACTCACCCCGCTCGAGATCGCGCTGCGACGCGCGGCCGGGGCCTCGGGCTATGCCGGAGGCTTCGTCGAGCACTACGTCCTGCCGGTGATCTATCCCACCTGGCTCTCTCCGCCCACGCAGCTCGCCCTCGCTGCGATCGTCGTCGCGGTCAATGCGGGGGTGTACGCCTACGTGTGGCGCCATCGCCTGCACGAAACGCGCTGACCGCGGCCTCGTCGCGGCGGGGGCTTCTGGCATACTCCGCGCTTCCGTGTCGCGCCGCTCGCGATCCCCCTCCACCCATCCAGGAGACCCTCCATGAAGGCCTTGAAGATCGTCCTGATCGCACTCGTGGTCTACGTCGGCGTGGTCGTCGCATTCGAGTCGCTGATCGGGTACTTCCAGCCCGAGTCCGGCTCGGTCCTCGTCATCACGACCTTCGATGCTGACGGGAACGGTCACGATCGGGTCGTGTCCCGGCTCGAGAGCGACGGCAAGCTCTACGTCGCGGCCAATCACTGGCCTCGGGCCTGGTACGAGCGTGCGCTCGCCAATCCGGAGGTGCAGATCCGCCAGGAAGGCACCCCGGGCGACTACCGTGCGGCTCCGGTCACCGGTGCGGAGCACGACCGCGTCCAGCAGACGAACCCCCTGCCCGCGGTCTTCCGCGTCCTCACGGGCTTCCCCCCGCGCTACTTCCTGCGGCTGGATACCCGCTAGACTCTACGACGATGGGGGATCGAAGACGACACTGAGGAGGCTGTGATGCGTGCTGCTGCTGTGAGTTCCCTGCTCTCGATCTTCCTGCTCGCCGCCCTGGCGATGCCGGTGCTGGCGGGAGGCCGTTACGTCCCGAACGCGGCGACGAAGGGCCAGTCGAAGGGGGTCGTCGTGCTCGCCTGCGATGCGGGCGACGTAGGCGCCGGAGAGCCGATTCCCGTGTCGGCGGTCTCCGCCACACCGGGGGCGCCCGATATCGACGCGGATCCCTTCGGAGGCGGCGACGAGTGCGCCGAGGCGCTGGGGCGTCTGCTGGCGTCGCGCTTCAAGATCGCAGACGTGTCCGCGACCGCGGACGGTGTGGTCTACACCCTGACGCGTTGACGTGGCGCTGACGTCCTGATGCGTTGACACGGAGCGCGATCGAGTGAGCGGGTCCCGGTCGCACCGCGACGGGGCGATCGGGCCCGGCTCCGGATGGAGTGGTCGCGCGGTGGGTCAGGCCGTGGGCTCTCGATAGAGGCCCGGAGCTCCGGCGTCGGCGACCTTGGCCCGGATCAGCTCGCGAAACGGCTCGCTGTACCAGTGAGCGCGCGTCGACCACCAGTCGCGCACGCCCGGGTAGGCGAGCATGTCGCCCATCGGAGACTCGAACCCATTCCAGGTATGGGCGTCCAGATTGCCCTCCTGCCAGTGGAAGTAGGCCTCGTCGAAGACCCGGAAGAGAAAGCCCAGGGCCGAGCCGAATCGAACGAGATCGCCTTCCGTCACGGAGCTGAAGTCGCGAATCCCCCGCAGGTAGATTTCGGCAAGATCCTCGTCCGTCGCCATGGTGTGGAGGAAATCGCGATAGGCATCGGATTGATCGTGCATGGAGGCGGCGCGCTTCGCCTTCGCATCGGCTCGGATCTGCACCGCGAGATAGAGCAGGGAGACGATGACACCGGCTGCACCCAGCACCTCACCGACGGCCCCGATCGCTTCCCAGTTCATCGGCTGCCGCCACCGGTCTCCGCGGGCGCCTCGAGAATGCGCGCCACCTCTTCCTGGAAGCTGGCACCGAACTCCTCGCTGTAGCTGGACCAGAACCAGCGAGCTCCCTTCGAAGACATGATCCGCCGCAGGATCATGAGCTGGGCCTGCCAGGTCTCGGCCGCCAGATCGCCGACCTGCGCCTGCGACTGCAGATTCCAGATCGACCACAGGACGTTGTGCACGATCAGGCGGTAGCGAAGTCGCTCTTGCTCCGTGAGGGAGTCCGGATCGATCGAGCCTTCGTGGTAGATCCGGGCCACGTCCGCGTTCTCGAAGATGGCCTGCCGCGCGACCATCGTGTGGGCGATGCTCGAGTCGAAGGCCGACGCCCGGGCGGCCTGCGTGTTGTGGTCGATCTGCCTCGTATTCTGGCGAATCTGAAACGCCAGATAGACCAGGGATACGACCACCGCGATGGCGCCGACGAGCTCCCCGAGGCTGCCGAGATCCTGAAGCGTCATCCCCACCGCCCACTGAATGCTGCGCCCGCCGTCGTGGACCCCGTTTTCGAGGTCGTCGAGGCACGCGCGATCCGCGCCGGAAAGCTACCAGACTCCGAATCGTGCACGCTGAGGCCACCTGCCAACATCGCGACGAACGCCGGTTGCGACGTCGAGCCGAGCGAAGCGATGGCGTCCCCAGCGGGAGTCGAACCCGCGTCGCCGCCTTGAAAGGGCGGTGTCCTAGGCCTCTAGACGATGGGGACGCACCGGCCGGTGGGCGCGGGCGGCGCGAGGATAACGCGGGGGGTGGGCCGCTGCCCCCGCCCTACTCCTGCGTGATCGTGTCCGCAACCCGCCACAGATACCAGGACGCCACGCTCCGGTAGGGACGCCAGGGCTCGGCGATGGCCGCGAGCTCCTTCGGCGTGGGCATCTCGCCGAGCTCGTAGAGCCGCATCGCTCCCTTGCGGATGCCGAAGTCGCCCACCGGGAGCACGTCGGGGCGGCCGAGGGTGAACATCAGCAGCATGTGGGCCGTCCAGACGCCGATGCCGCGCACCTGGGTCACGGCCTCGATCACCGCGTCGTCGTCCATGCGACGCAGACGGCGGTTGTCGAGGCTGCGCGAGTCGAAGGCCTCGGCCACGGCGCGCAACGCGGCGGCCTTCTGACGCGAGAGCCCCGCGCCCCGAAGGTCCTCGTCGCGCGCCGCCAGCAGGTCCGACGCCTTGGGATAGCGCCCCCGATAGGGCGCGAGGAAGCGCTTCTCGATGGCCCGGGCCGCATTGCCCGCGAGCTGCTGGTAGATCACCGAGCGCAGCAGCTCCCGATACGGATCCCCCCGCGGCTCCATCGTGCACGGCCCTGCGCTCCGGATGATCTTCCCGAGGCGGCGATCGCGCCGCGCCAGGGACCGCCGTGCACGTGCGATGACCTCCCCGTCCAGGCGCTGCTGCATGGGGCGGCAGCATAGCGGCAGGCCCGGCGACACCCGGTCAAAATGAGGCATTTTGCACCCAATCCGCCGCCGCGGGGGCTGGAGATTTCCCGCGTTCCGCCGATAGGCAAATCGTGACGAAGTCGACAGCGGGATCGGGCGGGTCGGGGCATCCGCCGGGGGGCGTCGAGCGCTCCGGGCTGCGCGCGGCCCTGGGCCTCGAGGAGGCCCTCGAGCACCTGGTGGCGCAGCAGCTCCTCACGCCGGAGCAGTCGCGGCAGATCGAGTCCCGGGCCACCACCCTGCGCAGCACGGTGCTCAAGGAGCGGGTGGGGTCGGTGCGCTCCCAGGCGGCCGCGCGCTACGACGTCTCGCCCGCCGAGATCGTGGCGGCTGCGAGGTTGCCCCGCCCGGGGAAGAGCGGGGGACGCATCGACGAGGACGCCGTCGCCCAGGCCCTGGCCCGGGCCGCCGGCACCCCCTACCTGAAGATCGACTCCCTGAAGATCGACAACGACCTGGTGGCGAAGACGCTCTCGCGGCCCTTCGCCCGGCGCCACGTGGTGATCCCGGTCGGCCGCGACGCGGACGGCCTGGTGCTCGCGGTCGCCGACCCCTTCGACACGACCCTGCGCGAGAGCCTGGAGGGACTGATCCAGGAGCCGCTGCGCACCGTCGTCTCGGCGAAGTGCGACATCATCTCCATCATCGACCGGGTCTTCGGCTTCCGCTCGAGCGTCGACCGGGCGGAAGCCCACCTGGGAGACAGCAAGCGCACCGGCGCACTCGTCCAGCTCGTCGAGCTGCGTTCGAGCGACGAGCTGGCCTCCACCTCGAACGACGAGCACGTCATCGCCGCGGTGGACTACCTGCTCAACTACGCCTTCGAGCAGCGCGCGTCGGACATCCACCTGGAGCCGCGATCCAACGACGCCGTCATCCGCTTCCGCATCGACGGCATCCTGCACGACATCGAGTCCCTGCCCATCGCCGTGCACGGCGCGATCACCTCGCGCATCAAGGTGTTGGCGGGAATGAACATCGCCGAGCGGCGCCGGCCCCAGGACGGCCGCATCAAGACCCAGCGCGCACAGGGCGAGGTAGAGCTGCGCGTCTCGAGCATGGCCACCGCCTACGGCGAGAAGATCGTGGTGCGCGTCTTCGACCCGGGCGTGCTCATGACCGACCTCCAGGACCTGGGCTTCAACCCGGACGAGCGCGAGCGCTTCGAGAAGTGGATCACCTGCCCGAACGGCCTGATCCTCGTCACGGGGCCGACCGGCTCGGGCAAGACGACCTCGCTCTACTCGACCCTCCGCTACCTCTCCGGTCCCGAGGTGAACATCACCACCGTCGAAGATCCGATCGAGATGGTGGACGCCCGCTTCTGCCAGGTGCAGGTGAACGCCCAGATCGACGTCACCTTCTCGACGGCGTTGCGCACGATCCTGCGCCAGGACCCGGACATCATCATGGTGGGCGAGATCCGCGACACCGCCACGGCGGCGATGGCGGTCCAGGCCGCCCTCACCGGACACCTCGTCTTCTCGACCCTCCACACCCGCAACGCCGCCGGCGCCGTGACCCGCCTGGCCGAGCTCGGGGTCGAGCCCTTCCTGCTCTCGAGCGTCCTGCGCGGTGTGGTGGCCCAGCGCCTGATCCGCAAGATCTGCCACCACTGCGCCGTGGAGGGGCCGCTCAACCCGGACCAGGTGGCGTCGCTGGGGATCAAGATCCCGTCGGAGCGACGGGAGCGCCTGATGGTCCGCTGGGGAGAGGGCTGCGTGGACTGCCGCCACACCGGCCTCTACGGCCGCACCGGCGTGTTCGAGATGCTCGACGTGAACCGGCGCGTTCGCGGCCTCATCAACCAGGGCCGCGACGCGAACGAGATCCACAACGCCGCCCGCATCGAGGGCATGGACAGCCTGCGCGAGGCGGCGCTGCGCAAGCTGGCCGACGGCGTCACCACCTTCGAAGAGGTGGCGCGGGTCACGGCGGACACGGAGTGAGCGCCGCCGAAGAACTCCGCACCCTGATCCGCTCGGGGTGGCGCCTGATCGCCCTGGAGACCTTCGAGGAGGAGCGCGCGCTGACCCTGCTCGAGCGCGTCGCCCAGGCCCTCGAGCGACGCAGCATCCCGTGGTCCCTGGCCACGGGCCTGGCGCTGGCCGAGCGGGGCGAGGGATCCCTGGACGCGGGACTGCTCGCCATCGAGGAGACGGAGGAGCCGGCGCTCTTCGTCCTGCTCGACGCCCACCGCGTGCTGGACGATCCGCTGGCAGTGCGGCGCCTGCGGGACCTGCTCCCTGTCCTGGGCGCGCGGCGTCAGTGCATCGTGCTCGTGGGACCGGCCCTCGACCTTCCCAGCGAGCTGGTTCGCGAGGTCGGACGGGTCGAGCTGCCGCTTCCCGCCGCCCCGGAGCTCGAGAAGGTCTTTCGTCGGGTCCTCGATCGCGCCGGGATCCAGCCGGCCGAGGAGGTGCTGGGTGCAGCCGTGCGCGGTGCGCTCGGCCTGACCGCCAACGAGGCCGGACGCGTGCTGCGCAAGGCGCTGCGCCGGGCGCAGGGTCTCAACGACGAGGCCGTCGCCGAGATCGTGCGCGACAAGCGCCACGCCCTGCGCCGCACTCCTGCGCTCTCCTTCCACGACGACGCGACGCAGCTCAGCGACGTGGGCGGCCTCGGTGAGCTGAAGCGCTGGCTGGGCGAGCGCCACCGCGCCTTCTCGGACGAGGCGCGACGTTTCGGCGTGCCGACGCCGCGGGGGCTGCTGCTGCTGGGCGTCCAGGGCTGCGGCAAGTCGCTCTCGGCGAAGGCCGTCGCCCGCGAGTGGCAGTTTCCGCTGCTGCGCCTCGACCTGGCCTCGGCCTTCGGCGACGGCGCCCAGCGCCCCGAAGCCGTGCTGCGGGAGGCCATCCAGGTGGCCGAGTCCGTCGCGCCGGCCGTGCTCTGGATCGACGAGATCGAGAAGGGCTTCACCGCGAGCCAGCAGGACGCCACCGCCAGTCGGGTGCTCGGGCACTTCCTCACCTGGCTGTCCGAGAAGACCTCCCCCGTCTTCGTCGTGGCCACGGCCAACGACGTGAAGGGCCTGCCGCCGGAGCTGCTGCGCCGCGGACGCTTCGACGACCTCTTCTTCGTGGACCTCCCTACCCTCTCCGAGCGCATCGAGGTGCTGACGATCCACCTGCGACGACACGGTCGCGACCCGGTCCAGTTCGACCTGGAGAGCCTGGCCATCGCCGCCGAGCGCCTCACCGGGGCCGAGCTCGAGCAGGTGGTGACTGCGGCCCTCTACGCCGCCTTCTCGGCCGGCGGCGAGATCGCCGAGGCGGACATCCTGCGGGCCATCGAGGAGACGGTGCCGATCTACGACACCTACGAGGAGCGCATCAAGGAGCTGCGGGACTGGGCCCGGGGCCGGGCCCGTCCGGCGTCGCTGGACGCCAAGATCGTGGACCTCTTCTCGGCCGGGTGAACGCGGTAGACTGCCCCCCGATGAACGAGCGAGAGCTGGGCAAGGAGCGGGCCCAGAACCTCTGGACGAGCTTTGCCCGGAAGTTCGAGGCCATCGCGCAGTCGGCGGAGCTCGAGGCGCTGCCCGACTTCGACTTCTCCCAGATCGGCGGCCTGGCCTCGGCGAAGGACGAGATCCAGACCTTCGCCTGCGCGGCCACGGACCCGGACGTGTATGCGCGCTGGGGCACCCATCCCCCTACGGGACTGCTGCTGATCGGGCAGCCGAGCGTCGGCAAGCGCCTGCTGGCCCGCTCCCTGGCGACCCTCACGGGCACCTCCTTCCTGAACGTGGCCGTACCGCGGCTGGTGCTCGAGGTGATCCACCGCGGCGGCAAGGTGGGCGAGCTCGTCAGCAGCTGGCACGACGCCCTCGAAGAGATGCCGCCCCTCACGGTGTTCTTCAACGAGCTCGAGTTCTCCCAGGCGGAGGAGATCGGCGCGCGCCGGCCGGACCTGCCCGTGGGCCCGGTGATGGACTTCCTGCTCGACCTGCTGGACCGCACGATCTCGCTCCCCAACGCCCTGGTGGTGGGATCCACCAGCCACCCGGACACCCTGCGCCGCGCCTTCGTGCAGCCGGGACGGCTCGAGCGCGTCGTCGAAGTCACCCCCGTCTTCCCCCGCGACATCATCGAGACGCTGGAGATCCATGCAGCCGTCGCGCAGAAGAAGGCGGGCCGGCCCCTCTTCGACGAGGTGGACTGGAACGCCGTCGTCTCCGACTTCCAACATCCGACGCCGGGCGACTGGGTCCACATCCTCCACGCGACGCTGCGGAGCAAGGCCCGCTGCGAGGCCGCCGGCGAGGTCTCGACCCCGGTCTCCACGCAGGACCTGCGCGACCAGGTCGTGCGATTCAAGCAGGCAAGCGCCCGAATCCGGGTCGCGAGACCGGGGACCTACGTTTGAGCCCCGAGACGTGGATCGTCACCGGAGGCGCGGGCTTCATCGGCTGCAACTTCGTGCGCCTGGCGATCGACCGCGGGATCCGGGTCGTGGTGGTGGACAAGCTCACCTACGCGGGCAACCTCCAGAGCCTCTCGGACGTGAGCGCGAGCCCGCGCTTCGCCTTCTTGCAGGCCGACATCGCCGACCGGGCCGCCATGGACGAGGTGCTGCGCGTCCACGAGCCCTCGGCCCTGCTCAACTTCGCGGCCGAGACCCACGTCGATCGCTCGATCGACGGCCCGGCGGCCTTCGTGAGCACCAACCTGGTGGGCGCATTCACCCTGCTCGAGGCCGCCCGGCAGCACCTGACCCGCCTCTCGCCCGAGGCGCGCCGCCGCTTCCGCTTCCTCCACGTCTCGACCGACGAGGTCTACGGCTCTCTGGGGGCCGAGGGCGCCTTCTCCGAGACCACCCCGTACGCCCCCAACTCCCCCTACTCCGCCTCGAAGGCCGGCGCCGACCATCTCGTTCGCGCATATCACGCCACCTACGGGCTCCCCACGCTACTCACCAACTGCTCCAACAACTATGGCCCCTACCAGTTCCCCGAGAAGCTGATCCCCCTGATGATCCTCAATGCCCTCTCCGGCGAGCCACTGCCCATCTACGGAGACGGCGGCAACGTGCGCGACTGGATCTACGTGGAGGACCACTGCGCGGGGGTCTTCGAGGTGCTCCGCAAGGGCACTCCGGGCGAGCGCTACAACCTGGGCGGCAACGCCGAGCGAACGAACCTGGAGATCGTGGACGGCCTGTGCGCCGAGCTCGAGCGCGCCGTACCCGCCGCCTCGAACCCCGCCCTCGCACGTGCCGGCGTGTCGAGCTATGCCGCGCTGAAGACCTTCGTGGCCGATCGCCCCGGCCACGATCGCCGTTACGCAATCGACGACACGAAGGTCCGGCGCGAGCTGGGCTTTCGACCCGCGCACGACCTCGAGCGCGGCCTGGCCGAGACGGTGCGCTGGTACCTCGCGCACCGCGACTGGTGCGAGGCGGTGCAGAGCGGCAGCTACCGCCGGCAGCGCCTGGGGCTCGGCCGGGAGCCGGCGCAGCAACGCGCCGGCTCTCAGTGAAGGAGATCCGCCCGCGATGACGTCCCTCGATTCGATCTGCGAGCTGCTGGCCGAGCGCTACCCGGAGCACGGAGCGGGGGCGGCGAGGCGCCTGCGCCAGTGGATCTCGGACGAGCTCCCCTTCACCCACGCCGAGATCCTGGAGCGCCACCTGGCCCCGGAGCACGAGAAGCTCCTCTTCGACGCCTTCTGGCAGATCCTGCCCTTCGGCACGGGAGGCCGGCGCGGGCGCGTGGGCTACGGCGCCAACCGCATGAACGAGACCACCGTCGCCATGACGGTGCAAGGCCACTGCAACTACCTGCGCACCCAGCTCGGCGACCGCGACGACCTCCAGGTCGTGGTCGCCAACGACGTGCGGGTGTTCCGCGACATGGCCGGCACCTATCGCTTCCTCGGCAGCGAACACCCCCTGCTGGGCGTCTCCTCGCGCTCCCTGGGACGCCTCGCCTGCGAGATCTACGCGGGCAACGGAATCGCGGCCTGGTTCGCGAGCCCCGAGGACGACGAGGCCGTGCTCACCACCCCCGAGCTCTCCTTCCTGATCACCGAGCTGGGGGCCGTGGGCGGCATCAACCTCTCCGCCTCCCACAACCCGCCGGACGACAACGGCGTGAAGACCTACGACGCCTTCGGCAGCCAGCCGATCGCCCCGGACGATCAGGCGCTGATCGACGTGATGGAGACCGCAGCCGACGTGCGTCGTATGCCCTTCGAGGAGGGACTCGCCGGGGAGCGGATCCGCGCCATCCCCCACGCGACGCACCAGACCTATCTGGAGCTCAACGCCCGCCTCTTCGACGACCTCGTCCTTCCGGACCTCGACATTCCGATCACCTACACGCCGCTCTGCGGCTGCGGCCTCGACACCGCGGGCGCGGTGCTCGAGTACCTGGGATTCCCGGTCGTGACACCCCCCGACCAGGGCCCCGACGGCAGCTTCAGCGTCATTCCCTTCCGGGCGCCGAACCCGGAGGTGGCCCAGGCCACCCGACCCGCCTGCGAGTTCGCCGAGGACCACGGCTCGACGATCGTGCTCTCGAGCGATCCGGACGCCGACCGCATCGGGCTCGAGATCCAGCTCCCGGACGGATCCTGGTTCCACTTCGACGGCAACCAGATCGCCGCGATCCTCGGCTACTTCCTCATGCTCGACCCCGAGGGCCCCCAGCGCCGCGGGCTCGTGATCGAAACGCTGGTCACGACGAAGATCCTGGGGCGCATCGTGGAGAAGGCGGGCGACTCGCACCTCATCGATGATCTGCTGGTGGGCTTCAAGTACGTCGCCGACGTGCTCAAGCGGCTGGAGCGGGGCGAGGGCTACCGCGGCTACCACGGCAAGCCCGAGGACCTGGTCCTCGCCGCAGAGGAGAGCCACGGCGTGATCATGCTGCCCGGCATCCGCGACAAGGACGCGGCACCGGCCTGCATGTACCTGGCCGCGCTGCACCAGAGGGAGACCGCCCGGGGGAGGACCCTCCTCGACTACTACGCGGAGATCCTCGAGTACCTGGGCGGCTACGACAACGTGAACCGGTCGATCGTCATGCTCGGCGCCGACGGCATCGCCAAGAAGGACCGCATCATGGCCTCCCTGCGCGCGGACCCGCCCCGGGAGATCGGCGGCGAGGAGGTGCGCCGGGTGCTCGACTACTGGGACGAGGAGGCCTTCGGCCCCTTCGTCAGCGCCTCGGACCGCCTGCCGCGGAACGTGATCCAGGTCCAGACCGACGGCTTCATCGTCACGATCCGGCCTTCGGGCACGGAGCCGAAGCTGAAACTCTACTGCCAGCTGCTTCCGGATCCGGAGGCGACGGCGCAGCTCGGAGCCGGCCGGGCCATCATCCGCGAGGTGCGCAGCCGGGCCGAAGAGGTGGCGCGCCAGGGCACCGCGGACCTGCTGCGACGCATCGACGTCGAGATCGGAACGCCCGGCCTGCTCCTGCCCGACATCGTGGACCTCGAGCAGAAGGTCCGTTTCGAGCGCGACACCGTGCCGGCCCTGCTCCGGGCCGTCGAGGAGGAGACCCATCCGAGCCTGGACGCCCTGCTCAAGTGGCTGCGACGCGAGGTTGCGGCCATGACGCCGGGCACCGACCCCATGCCGGCCATCAAGGCGCCCGTCCGCTGGCTCTGCGAGCAGTGGACCGAGGAGGGAGTCCGAGGCCCCCGCATGCGCGCGCTCGTGGCCTGGGCCCGAAGCTGAGCCGACCCGGAGCGATGAAGCGTACGGTAACGGTGATCGGCGGGGGAACGGGCTCCTTCCACATCCTGTCGGGCCTGCGCCGCCTGCCGGATCTCGAGATCCGCTCCATCGTCACCATGATGGACTCGGGCGGCGACTCGGGCCGCCTGCGCGACGAGTTCGGGCTGCTGCCGCCGGGCGACGTACGCCGCTGCCTGGTCGCCCTCTCGAACGAGTCGGCGCTGCTGCGCGACCTCTTCTCGTTCCGCTTCGCCGAGGCACCGCTCTCCGGGCGCAACTTCGGCAACCTCTTCGTCCTGGCGCTCACCCGAACCCTGGGCTCGGAGAAGGCGGCCATCGAGGCGCTCGGTCGGCTGCTCGACGTGCGCGGACAGGTGATCCCGGTGACCTGGGACCACGCCCACCTCTTCGCGGAGCTCGAGGACGGCACGGTGATCGAGGGCGAGGCCAACATCGACGTGCCCGAGCACGACCCGGAAATCCCGATTCGGCGCGTCTACCTCGAGCCCGCGGCCTGCGCCAACCCGGAGGCGGCGGCGGCCATTCGCGACTCTGACTTCGTCCTGCTCGCCCCGGGCGGGCTCTACACCTCCACCATCCCCAATCTGCTGGTTGCGGGAATCCCCGAGGCTCTGGAGGCTTCCAGTGGAAAGCTCATCTACATCCTGAACCTGATGACCCGCCACGGCGAGACCCACGACTACCCCGCCTCGCGCCACGTCGAGGAGCTGGTGCGCTACGGGGGACGGGTGCCGGACGCCGTGCTCGCCCACCGCGGCGCCATTCCCGAGGCGCTGGCCGCCCGCTACGAAGCCGAGGACGCCCGGCCGGTGGAGGTGGACGCTGGGGCCCTCGAGGCCCTCGGCGTGGGCTGCGTGGCCCAGGCGCCGTTGATGTCCGGAGCTTCACTGGTGCGCCACGACCCGGAACGCACGGGGGCCGCGCTCGAAGCCCTGTTCGCGGGCCTCGAAGAGGCCGAAGCCGGGCGCTGACGTGCGGCGCTCGAGCCCCGCGACGCGCGGCTGGCGTCGGCTGCGCGCCGGCCTGGCCACCTGCGCGCTGATCCTGGGCTGTGGCGGCAGCGAGCCCCCTGCCAGCGCGCGACTGCTGCTGCTGCTCACCGTCGATACGCTGCGCGCCGACAGCCTGGGGGCCTACGGCGGCGAGCGGGGGCTGACGCCCCACCTCGACGCGCTCGCCGCCGAGAGCATCGTGTTCGAGACGGCCTATGCCCCCACGCCCTTCACCGTCCCCTCCCTGGCCTCGCTCCACACCGGTCGCTACCCGGCCGAGCTCGGGCTGAGGACGAACCTCTCCCTGGTGCCGAGCGGGACGCCGACGATCGCCACGGCCCTCGCCGAGCGGGGGTGGAAGACGGCGGGCGTGGTGAGCAACGTCGTCCTGCGCAACCGCACGGACCTCGCCCGGGGCTTCGAGATCTACGACGACACCATGGAGCAGGAGGAGGCGATCCGTCGCTGGCCCGAGCGCATCGCGGCGGACACCACCGACGCCGCCCTCGGCATCGTGGACGCCTGGCGCCACACGCCGGAGCTGGCCACCACGCCCCTCTTCCTCTGGGTGCACTTCCAGGACCCCCATGGCCCGTACACGCCCCCCCCGGGCTGGCGCGAGCGCTTCGCCCCGGCGCAGGACGGCGACGCCTCGGGTCCGGAGCTGCCCACGGACCCGAGCTCCTTCGGCGAAGGCGGCATCCCCGGCTACCAGGTGCTGGAGGGCCGCAGCGACGCGGGCTTCTACCGCGCCGGCTACGACGGCGAGACCGCCTACATGGATGCGGAGCTCGGACGCCTGCTCGACGCGCTGCGCGAACGCGGGCTCTACGCCGACGCGACCATCGCCTTCGCAGCCGACCACGGGGAGGCGATGGGCGAGCACGACTTCTGGTTCGCCCACGGCCACCACGTCACGGACGAGGTCGTGCGGGTGCCGCTGATGCTGCGCGTCCCCGGCCAGCCGGCCGCACGGCGCAGCGACGTGGCGAGCCTGGTCGATCTGCGTCCCACGCTGCTCGCCCTCACCGGGACCGCCGACGCGCCCGAGGGCCGGGGGCGCAACCTGCTCGCCTCCGGCGCCGACGCGGTGGACAGCGTGCCGCTGCTCTCCACGCTCTCGGCCTACCGGGTGCAGCGTCAGGGCATCGTCGCCGACGGCTACAAGCTGATCCTCACTCACGAGGGCGATCTCTGGACGCCGAACCTCTACCGTCTCGGAGACGAACGCATCGATCTCGCGGCGCCCGCGCCCCAGGTGACGCGGCGCCTGCGACAGCGCCTGCGCGAGCTGCGCGCCGACCTCGATGCCGACGTCCCGGAGCAGCAGCGTACGCTCTCCGAGGTCGAGCGCCGGGAGCTCGAGGCGCTGGGCTACGTGCACGAGCCGGGCGAGTGAGATCCGCTCTGCTGGCAGCGGTCCTGGTGGCCGCGACCTGGACCGTCTTCGCGCAGACCCTGGACCACGACTTCCTCGAGTACGACGACGACGTCTACGTCACTGCCAACCCGACGCTGCAGGAGGGCCCCACGCCGGCGGCGATCTGGCGCGCCTTTCGCGAGCCCTACGAGGCGAACTGGATCCCCCTCACCTGGGTCTCGCTCCAGGTCGACCACGCGCTCTTCGGCAGCGACCCGGCGGGCTACCACGCGACGAACCTGCTCCTCCACGGTCTGGCGGTCCTGCTCCTCTTCGCCGCCCTGCGCAGGATGACCCGCGACGACCTGCCCGCGGCGTTCACCGCCGCGGTGTTCGCGGTCCACCCGCTCCACGTGGAGTCGGTGGCGTGGATCGCCGAGCGCAAGGACGTGCTGTCGGGGCTGGCCTTTGCGGCCACGCTGCTGGCCTACGCGCGCTACGTCGAGGCCCCGTCGCTCGCGCGCTATGCCGTCGTGCTGACGACCTGCCTGGCCGGGCTGCTGGCGAAGCCCATGCTCGTCACCCTGCCCCTCGTGCTGTGGCTGCTCGACTTCTGGCCGCTGCGACGCGTCCAGTGGCGCGGCGCCGTTCCGATCCTCCCCGCGCGGGTGCTGTGGGAGAAGCTCCCGCTCCTGGCCCTGGCAGTGCTGGCGGGCGTCGCGGCGCTGTGGGCGCAGCAGGCGGCGGGCACCATGGATCACGGCGAGGCCCTGCCGCTGCCCGTGCGCCTCGCGAACGCGGCCCTCTCGACCGCGGCCTACCTGCGCGACGCCCTCTGGCCCGCGCGGCTCGCAGTCTTCTACCCGCACCCGGGCGAGGGCCTCTCCCGCGGCTCGGCCATCGTCGCGGCGCTCGGCCTCCTCGCGCTGACCCTGGGCGCGCTGGGCGTCGCCCGCACCCGCCCCTACCTGACCGTGGGCTGGCTCTGGTACCTGGTCATGCTGCTGCCCGTGCTCGGGCTGGTCCAGGTCGGCGTCCAGGCCCGCGCCGACCGCTACACCTACCTCCCCCTCGTGGGCCTGGCGATCGCCGTCGCCTGGAGCCTGCGCGACGCAGCCCGGACTCCCGCGAGGCGCCGCGCCGCCGTCGCGCTGGGTGCCGCAGCGCTCGTGGCGATGACCGTGGTCGCGCGCGCGCAGACCGCCCACTGGCGCGACACCGAGTCGCTCTTCCGCCACACGGCCCGCGTCACACGCGACAACTTCCTCGCCCACCAGTGGCTGGGCAGCCTGCTGCTGCGAAGCGGCGACCTAGACGCCGCGGAGATGCACTTCCGCGAGGCCCTGCGCAGTGCGCCGGAGTGGTCCAAGGCCCAGCGCGGCATCGCCGACGTCCACGCCGAGCGCGGCGACTGGTCCGCCGCCATCCGCGCCTACGATCGCGCCCTGCGCCTCACCCCACGCGACGCCACCGGCCACATGCGTCTGGCGCGGGCCCTGGCCGCCGACGGGCAGACCTCCGAGGCCCTCGGT